>Ga0118677_10014216_pt1 | contig 11290 bp, 14 predicted proteins | sample AliMusrvi5mmetaG_FD_86154 | JGI IMG/M metagenome (GOLD analysis project Ga0118677, IMG submission 86154)
CGACTGTGTCGAGGGGAGGGATTTGTGCTTGATCGGTCGAAGTCAACATATCATTTTTAAGAATATGTCGAGTAAAATATCTTTAAGAAAACAACCCAATCGGGTACCAGTGCCAAAAATTTAAAAAATACAAAAATTATAAAATTGTAATGCCATGCAGTACGATTTAGAAGAGCGTTGCGCCGTATTCGGGGAGCAGACGATCAGGTTTTGTAAAAAGATCAAAAGCAACGATATCGTTCGTCCGCTTATCAATCAATTGGTACGGTCCTCGACGAGTGTTGGTGCCAATTATATGGAAGCCAATCAGGCGAGCTCGAAGAAAGATTTTAGAAACAAGATACGGATTTGCCAAAAGGAGGCGAATGAAAGCAAACATTGGTTCAGGATGATAGCCGTAGCTGAAGAGGTCTATAAGGATGAATGCAGGAAGTACTGGGATGAGGCTCATCAGCTCACACTCATTTTTGCGAAGATATCCAAAAGTTGTGCGGACACGGAGTCAGTATAAAATATGCAATGAGAGGGCGTTTATAAAATGAAAAATTACAAAAATTAAAAATCGCGTTAGATACGGGCTGTAGTATATCGGCAGTACGCGTGCATGGGGGTGAAACATGAATGATTTCATGTTCACGGGCGTTTCTGTTCCGAGGTTTCCGAGGCAAGAAATGAAACGCCCTGGAGCACGTAGGTCGGGTTCGATTCCCGACAGCCCGACAAGAAAAAACGAACTGACAGTACGGGTACGGGTTCGCCTGGCATTGCCGGGCGTCCCGCGTATGCGGGACGCTTCCCGACAGCCCGACAAAGGAAGGAACTCCAGAAAACAAAAAAGCCAACCGTTGACAGGTCTGCTTTTTTCTGCTATAAAGAGGCAACTGTAGTCCTTTCATATAACGATACCATCCAAGGAGGTTGAGATGAAAACAATCATACTTTTTTTGATTGGTCTGTTGTCTTTCGCGAGTTTCGCATCCGCACAGGAAGGTCGAGCTACATCTGATTCGATATGTACGACGGAGATGAATCTTCCAGGATCGGTTCATGTAATTTCGCCAAGCCTTCCGTCTGGTTATGAGACGTGGTCTGTACCTGAGGTGCAAGATTCGGACAAGAAAATTTCGGTTATCGATAATAATCGGTCATCCGTTCAATGGGTGACCGGGCGCCCGGAAGACAACGGGTTCGCTTCCTATTCCATACGGAAAGGGGACACGCTTCGGAAGTTGACGATGCGGATGAGTCTTGGACAGGAGGATCGATTCGTTGAGCTCGTTTTGAAGATCAACCGAAGAGACGAACGACACTTTCCGAAAGTCGGACAATCAGTGCTCGTGCCGATTTGCATAGGGATTGCGGAACACTATGCTCCGATTCCAGAAAACAATCCGAATCCACGAGGCGAACGTGAGGTGATTGTGTTCCTCGACAGTCAGTATGCAGGAGCGTATCAGAATGGAAAACTGCAATTTTGGTATCCTGTATCCACCGGGAAAACAGGACATGAGACCGAGCCCGGAAAATATTCCGTGAATTGGAAAGCCGGGAAAGATCATGTTTCGAGTATTGATCCGAGTTGGAAGATGCCGTACGCAGTGAATTTCACTGGAGCGGGCAAGGCAATCCACGAACAGGAATTACCAGGTTATGAAGCCTCACATGGTTGTGCACGGACATCCAGGAACGGTGCTATGGCATTCCATGATTTCCTGAGGATCCATGATCCGATTACGATTATAGGAAAATCTCCATCTGCCAAGGCTATGATGTCGAAAAACTGAAGCGATCAATGCTTCCGTCCCGGAAAGAAATTTCCGGGATGTTTTTGTATCCAATCCCTGTTTGTGGCGCAGTACCTCCTCTACCTGGAGCGGCGCTTCCCCGGCGCTTCGCTCCGTTGTCGCAACGTTTGACAGCTCCTGTATTCCTCCGGTATCATCGGGCCACAAGCGTTGTCTTACCAATCAGGAAAAGGAGAAGAATAATGGAGCGAATCGTTCGGTGTAAGTGGGGATCCATTTTGCATGATCCGAAGTACGGACAGGAATATGAGCAAAAATTCGCCCTGATTCTCGGGGTGTATCGTGACATTTGGTCGCGGTTGATCGAGCATGAATCGGAGCCCTTGTTTCTTTCCGAGACATATTCGATCGATCCTGTGAAAGAGAGTACAGGTGGGCTGGAAAGAATGATTCATCAGCGCCGTTCGTGTACGAAACAGAATCAGTATCTTGTATTCCGATATCCCGAGAACAGCGGGTATCTGTTCAATCGTCTGAGTAATATCTGCAGCTTTCCCTTGCTCTTCGGAGGGTATGCGTTGCTTGTGTGGGGAGCCGAGCCGAGATTTGTGAAGAAACAAGAGAATGTCTCAAGCGATGCTTTCTATATTTCATTCACGACCTATTTGGAGCAGGAGATTCTGCGAGCGCTTGATGCCGGGTCACATCCGTCCGGAAAGAAAATGGATCTTCGTATCGGATGGCAGGAAGTGACGGATTACTTCGAACAGGGCTCTCGTCCGCTTACGTTTCTCGAATTGATGAGATGCTTCGACGGAAAAGTACTCCCATCGCCGATACCCGCCCCCTTACCTGAATTGGCACGAGCGATTATGGATCGGCGTTCTCTTCTTGAGAGTCGGTATGCGAATCTTCACGCCATGAACTTTTCAGAAATTCAGACGTTGAGTAAGGATCTCCTCGCGTTTGAATCGCTTGTGAATGACGGGTCGGGTACTCGTCTACATCAGAGTATCCTTCGGAAGTTCTGCTCGATGGAGTAATGCTTTTCGGGAATATTAGCCGCGCCGAAACAGACGCGGTTTTTTTTGTGCCTTCTCTGAAAGGCTCTTCAGATGCGCTCGTTGTTTTTGGGAGTCGAACTCCCTTTAGGGAGTTCGACTCCCTCTGATACAGGTGTTAGCAAAACCTCCCCCTCTTGACATATTGTTGATTATACACTAACATACGGATAGAGATAGATCTTTCACACTATACGGAAAACAGGAGGGAAACATGGGACAGACATCGGAACAAAGGAAACGGGAGCTCCTGATCGCCTTGAAGCACCGGAGCTGGCTCTTTGGAGAGATACAAGAGAGAGTGGCTCTTCGGGGCTGGAAAAGCCATTGCATGTTCTCAGGCGAAGTCGGGCACTGTAAGGTACCGGAAAGCGCGCATCACTGTCTCGCCGGTATCAGGCGGAAATATGCCGCCGCGGTGAAACGGGTGAAAAGGGCGCGAAGTGCGTTTCCGGAATGTCTCTCGGACCCCGAAGCCGTACGGCTCGAGGAAGCGTATCAGACCGCTCGGAGAAAGCGTCAGTCAGTCGCTCAGGCATCGTGAACATCACGGTGCCTTTTTTTGACCCTCCGTCACGGGCGAGGTACAATGAGGAAAGAAACATACACTCTTCACGCTATGATCACGATTACTCTCGATGGCACACCGGTCAAGGTAAAAAAAACGGCGACCATCCTCGAGGCCGCGAAGAAGGCCGGGATTGCCATACCGACTTTGTGCAATCATCCGGATCTGCCGGCGTCCGGTACGTGCGGGATGTGCGTGGTATCGGTCACGGGGCGTGAAGGATCCGTTCGCGCGTGTGCGACCGTCGTCGAGGAGGGGATGGTCGTGACGACCGTTGCTCCCGAGCTTGTCGCCGAGCGCAAGGCGAACCTCGAGGTACTCCTCGGACATCACGTGCTTGAATGTGATGACTGCGTCTTTTTGCAGAAGTGTCATCTGCTCGAGTTGGTCCGAGAATACGGGGCGAAGCCGACGGGGAAGAAACAGGACACCGACTTGGTACTTCGTTCAGGAACGATCGTTTTCGATCAGACGAAGTGTATCGGATGCGGGAACTGCGCACGGGTCTGCCCGACCGGATACCTGTCGATCAATCCTTTGACCGGGAAACTGGAACTGGCCGACGATCCCAAAGTCGAATGTATCAATTGTGGGCAGTGTATCATCCATTGTCCGGTGGGCGCCATCGAGGGCGTGGGGGAATTCGAGGAACTCGAACGAATCTTCGCTGACGGGAGCAAGACGGTCGTCGTGCAGTTCGCGCCGTCGATTCGGACGAGTATCGGCGAGGAGTTCGGCATGGAAGCCGGATCGGTTGCCACGGGTCAGTTGGTCGCGGCGTTGCGCAAAGTCGGATTCAAACACGTATTCGACACGGCTGCTGGGGCGGATTTCACGACGATGGAAGAAGCGGCAGAGGTCGTCGATCGGATACGGTCGGGAGGACCGCTTCCGGCCATGACATCGTGCTGTCCGTCATGGGTGAAGTTCGTCGAATTCTATTATCCTGAGTTCATCCCGAATCTCGCTTCGTCGCGCTCCCCGCAGATCATGCTTGGCGGAATCGTGAAGGAGTACTGGAGTCACAAGGTCGGCATGCGGCCGGAGGATATCGAGATGGTCTCGATCATGCCATGCGTGTCCAAGAAGGCCGAGGCGGGTCGCGAGGAACTGAAAATCGACGGACGGTTTCCGGTCGATCGGGTATTGACCACGCGCGAGCTCGCGCGTCTGTTCCGCAAACGGGGCATCGACCTCTCGAAACTCGAGCCGGAAGCGGCGGACGACCCGTTCGGCGTGCCGTCGGGTGCCGGCGTGATATACGGTTCCTCGGGCGGCGTGTTTGAATCGGCGTTCCGTACCGCGTATTATCTCATGACCAAAGAAGAGTTACCGGAAGACGCGATGCAAGAGATCCGCGGTATCGACGGACGCAAAGAAAAGATCGTCACCATCGGTGAGACGACGATCCGGATCTGCGTGGTGAGCGGACTCGACAATGCGCGCAAGGTGCTCAAGGAACTCAAGAAGGATCCGCGCAAATATGATGCGCTCGAGGTGATGACGTGTCCAGGCGGATGTATCGGCGGTGGCGGTCAGCCGATCCCGACATCTTCCGAGATCGTGAAGAAACGTTCTGCGGGACTCTATTCGATCGACAAGAAGGGAACGCTCCGTGTCGCACATCAGAGCAAGCCGGTGCAGGCAATCTATCGTGAGTTCTTCAATACCGAAGCCGCACGGAAAAAGATCCTTCATACGAAGTATGCACGGCGTGGGAAAGCAGATGTGGAGACGCTGAGGGATTCGAGACAGATGTGAGAGGGGAACTGACAGCTGACAACTGACAACGGATAACAGGGAACAGAGAGCAGGGAACAGATAATGAGGGACCGGAACAGGATATGGCACGATCCGCCTCCGTATCATCAGTAATGCAAGAATATGGGAGAGCAAATGTCAGGGGAGCGAGTCAATGAATATGCGAAAGATACACTGAAAGAAAAGAGAGAGTCGGATGGAATGCCGGAAGATATTCGCCCGAAATTCCAAGAGGAACTTAATAGGTTGAAGAAATTTGTCGGAAATTTCATTGAGGAAAATCCGGATGATGTTGATGGAAGCAAAAGGACAAAGTGTGTTCGTGAGATTTTTCTGTTTTTCAATCTTGCTTTACCAAAAAATGAGTTCCCAGCGTGTCAATCGGAGGCTGAGAATAAGGAACTTCTCCGATATATTGAAGAGCTTGAGGCTAAAAATGTCCGGTTGGATGGTGATAGTTACTCGGATCCATATGGAGTCGTCGCCGCCGCCTTGTATAAGGACGGGATGGACAGGAATGAAATACTACGTCTATTCAATGAGCGGAAGAAGGTCTTGTATGTGGGAGGGATTCTTAAGTCGGGTGGCGCGGAGATACTCGGGCTACAGGGCATGGAAAATGATCGAATTGTTGATTTCGGTAAACAATTGTTGATAGATATATTGAAAGATCAATATGAGGACGGACCCGCGTTCGAGGCCAGAAAAACCCACGTATCGTATCTTATATGGGAACCATTGGCGAAGTGTTTGAAGCTGGATGACATGTCTTTTCGGGACATCATTGAATTCGGATTGAAATGCAATGAGTCACATTTATGGAGAGAACTGATTACTAGACGGGAAAAGTCCCAGGAAGAAATGGAACGATTGTCTCGTGACGAAAGAAACGACATCGCTATGAGGATTGCTGAAGCATATATGCTTTTAATTCGATCAAATGCGCTGAACGGTAATGATATCGAAAGTGTTCGGGAATTCGGCGGACCGGTCTTGAATGTCATTGACCAATTTATGACAGATGGGCGTGGTACGAGATGAACGTTCTTGTTCACATGTTATAGTGATATCGATGAGTTTAGAAGGAAATGAGATCAATAAATATGAGATATAAACAGTAAACGGATTTGAGAAAAAATATATGAAGAATGAAACCGTCGGTGTCGGTGAAGAGGCAGGAGTACTCTCGTTGGAACGTTCCGGGACGATGAACCTCTATCGGTTCGCATTCTTGTCGGCGATCGTGCTTGTGTCGCCGTTGGTGTTCTCGCAGCCGATCACCGGGTCGTTCGTGAATGCGGCACTGTTCCTGTCGGCGGCGTTCTTTGGGTTCCGCAAGGAATCGTTCCTGATCGCGACCGTGCCGAGTCTAGTGGCGGTCTCGACGGGACAGTTACCGATGGCACTGGCACCGGTCGTCCCGTTTATCATGGCGGGGAATCTGCTTCTGGTATTTTTGGCGGACCGGGGATTCCGGAACGGGAAGAAATTCGTGATTACCGCCATCACATCATCTTTGGCGAAGTCGGCGCTGTTGTTCGGGGTCGGTCTCGTTTTCTCGGTGACGCTGTTTCATGGGTCGCCGCTTGCGGGTACGGTATTGACGGTCTTCGGTTGGCTCCAGCTTGCGACCGCGCTTGTCGGCGCAGCGATCGCGTTCGGGGTGTTGCGGATCCTCCGACCTCGAGAATGACCGATTTGTTTTTTCGAGCGTTATTTCCGAAGGCTAAACCTTCGACGAAGGTTTAGCCTTCGGAATAAAGAAATTCGAACCTGATTGCATCGAGGATTTATTATACCAATCTCGTATGAATCAATTTTCCTGGTATGCGTCTCTGGTAAAGCCGTCGTGGGCGCCACCATCGTGGCTTTTCGGTCCGGCATGGACCGTGCTCTATATCCTGATCGCGATCTCGTTTGGGAATGTCTTTCGGCTTTTTTTCACCGGAAAGGTTCCGTTCATCGTCTTGCTTCCATTCATCTTGAATATCGTTTTCAACCTGGCGTTCTCGCCGATCCAATTCGGCATGCAAAACAATATGCTTGCCGCGGCGGACTGCGTGCTCATCCTCGCGACGCTTGCCTGGGCGATGATCGCGATCTTGCCGTACGCACCGTGGGTCACGTACATGAATATCCCGTATCTCTGCTGGGTACTTTTCGCGACGACGCTCCAATTCACTATCACGGCGATGAACCGATAGGAAGGGGAGGAAAATCAAAAAGCCTTCGTTGTTATCGCGACTGAAATCCGGAAATTTCGTTTGAGCGCCAACCAGAGGTTGGTCACCCTCTGGGTGAAAAACACTGAAAATCGTCGAGGGCTACTAACTAACCCGAGGAGGTTTGAAGGGTTTGTCCGCCCGCGACGATCGCTTGGCGAGACGGTCGGGGCAACCGAAATGTACGGATTTCAGACGACAAACGGATTTTTTGGCTTATTATCGTGGTGAGATTTGAGAGAGATACTTATGTCCATGTCAATCGGAATTTTTCCCGGTGCCGTCAGATGGTTGACATGCCGCTGGTTTTCTGATAGAAAGGAGTCAATTTGAATCTTTCATTAACAATCAAAATTTCCGTGCCATGGATATATTCAATCCGAATGAAGGCGTGCTGGAGTTTCTCCTTGAACACGTTCCGACGGTGGCTGAACGATTGAGAATGAACACGTCGGAAACGGCCTTGCTGAGGAAGTATCTCGGAGAAGCGTATCGAAACGAAGAAAAATTTCAGAAGAATCTGCTGCCGGAGAATGCGAATGTCAAGAATGTATTTCTGAAATCAACGGCATATTCCGTACGGTTGGATGATCTCCTTCTCAATAAGATGCTTGCTGACCGTAAGGATTGCGTAGTTGAAGGAGAAGAGTACCTTCGTGATGCGTTCGAGTATCATCGGCGCGGTGGGCGAGTCGTCTTCATGTCGAATCATATCGGTCCCATCGATGCGACGGTTCTCTTCCGTAAGATTCGGGAACTCGGAGCGGCGCACGGTATTCCTTTGACGTGGATCGCTGGTCAGCGTGTTTGGGAATCGATATACCTTCGAATATTTGCCCGGTACGTCGACCTCCTGACTATCCATTCCCAAAAATATCTGGATCAGGCCGTTGCGGAGAATCAGGCATTATACACAGAGATGTTCAATCATAACTGCGCGGCACTGCGATATTTGAAAGAACATCCGAATGTCTATCTTGTTTTTCCGGAAGGGACGGGCGATCCTACGACAGGAGTGATGCATGCCGGTGTTCCGAGTACGATGAGGATTCTGAAGGCCCTCGGAGGAAAGTTCTACGAAGATGTACGGATGTACCCATACCATATCAAGGGTACCCAGGATCTCGTTCCGCAAAATGTGTATGAGCAGTACGCTGGGAAAATCGATCCTTTCTTCCTCTTCTTCCTCTCGCTTTCAAAGGGGTCGGTAACGTTTCGATTCGGACCCGGTATCGATGCGTCCACATTGGGGACTACGGACGACGAAAGGACACATGCTACCATGTGCGCCATCGCCGATCTCGCCGAGACCGAGGAAGAACGCGGACCGTACGCGCATGCCTTACGGGATCAGGCGAAGTCGATTGCCGTGTAGAGTCGGTCGGTATACTCCGGAACAAATGTTCCGGAGTATTTTTATATATACTAAGTTACATTTAAATCTGAAATGAATAATTCATGTATACTAGATTAATCACTCATTCCAGCAATAATTTGCCATTTCTAGAAATTACTTCCCTCCGTCTCCGCGAGGCCCTACGAAGCGGTCCATGGGCTCTGGATTGCCACGCCCGAGGACGGGCTCGCAAAGACAGGCTTATTTATTATGGTTTCAGTTTCTAAAGTGACTGAGTATACATACGAAAACCCGCCCTCCGGAGAGCGGGGCGGGGCGGGGCTATCGGGTCCGTATCGTTTCCTCCACTTACTTGGCCGCTGCGGCCTGCTTGGCGAGGGTCTTGATGGCCTTGGCGGAAAGGCGGACGCGCTTGCCGTCAATCGTCTTCGTCTGAAGGTTGATGGCGAACTTGCGCTTGGTGGCGATATTGGAGTGGCTGCGTGAGTTTCCGGAACGGGTCCCACGGCCGGTCAGCTGGCATACTCGGCTCATAGTCGGAGTCTTGAGGTATTACAGGAGACAGGCTATCATACAGTCGAAAGTCTGTAAAGGCATCATTATAGCTGTAAAGTCGAAAGTGTATAAAGTCCGCCAAGTCATAAAGTCCATAAGGTCATAAAGTCAAAAGTCGGGGAATGAAAACATTCTGAACTTTGAGAGAGAAGTGATGATAAGAGTAAGTATATGGCAACTATTGAGCGGTTTGAGGATATTCTTGTCTGGCAGAAAGCGAGAATATTGTCACTCGACATATACAAGTCGTTTTCTCAAAACAACGACTTCGGATTTCAGCCGGCAAGCGGATTTTTTTGGCTTACATGTGCGTTGAGATTTGAGATAGGTACTTAGAGATCAGATACGGCGTGCGGCAGTTTCAATCATGAACAATATTGCCGAGGGGTTTGAACGCAAAGGAGACAAGGAGTTCGGAAAGTTTCTTTTCATAGCGAAAGGTTCGTGTGGTGAAGTGCGTTCTATGTTATATTTGGCGAAGGATTTAGGATATCTTGGAAAAGAGGAATTCGAGGAACTATTCAATGGTTCGCTTGAAATTTCAAAGATGCTTTCGAGTTTTATAAAGAAACTCAATTGCTGACTTTGATCTTTTGCTTCCCGATCGTTATGAACGTATAGCACCGATGGACTTTATAGACTTTTGACTTTATAGACTTTCGACTACTTCTATGATAAACGAACTCGTATTGGTCGGATTCTATTTCCTGACGCTCGTGTATTCCATCATCATCCACGAGGTGTCGCACGGATGGATGGCGCTGTGGCTCGGTGACCTCACGGCCAAGTATGCCGGTCGGCTCAGTCTGAATCCGATGAAACACATCGATCCGATGGGCTCGATCATCGTACCGATCACGCTCTTTCTCCTGACCGGGATGTCATTCGGGTGGGCCAAGCCGGTTCCGTACAACCCGTACAATCTTCGGAACCAGAAGTGGGGTCCATCGCTTGTCGCACTCGCCGGGCCGATTTCCAATATCACGCTTGCCCTCCTTGCCGTCGTACTCGGTCGCCTGTTGCCGATTGATTTCCTGACACGTCGCGACATCTTTGCTCGGTTTGCGGGCGTGCTGTCCGGACAGGGCGGATTCCTCGGCCGATGGAGTTTCTTTGCCGACGGACTGGCGGGTTCCGTTTCGTATGTGCTCTTCGGGCTGTGTCTCTTGGTCGTGTTCTGGAATGTACTCCTCGCATTCTTCAATCTGATCCCGATCCCACCACTCGACGGCTCCAAGATCCTGTACTCCGTGTTTTCTCTTCGTCCAGAGACCGTCATGTTCCTCGAACGGTATGGATTTTTTATCCTACTTTTTATCCTTTTCGTGTTTCCCTCGCCGATTTCGATTATCTTGGATACCGCACTCGGCTTCTTCTTCAATTTGATGGTCTAATTGAGTCGAAGGCCTTATAAAGTCCATAAAGTCGAAAGCATATCCTGTGGTCGATTTGTTAGTTGGTGGAGATGTTTATGGGGTCGCAAGTCGAAGAAACTGACAACTTATAACTAACCACTGACAACAGGGAACGGGGAACACGTCGTTCCGTTAACGGGTTAACGCGTCCACGAGTTACGAAAAACAAAAAAATGGAAACCCTGCCCCGCGATCGCGTCTTCGCGATTTTACGAGGTGCAAAAAGAAAAGGCGCTCCGTTTGGGCGCCTTTTGGGTCGGGATGGAAACAGTATGATTATGTCGATTTTAAAATCGGCACTGGTACCCGATTGGGTTGTTTTCTTAAAGATATTTTACTCGACATATTCTTAAAAATGATATGTTGACTTCGACCGATCAAGCACAAATCCCTCCCCTCGAAGACTCGGTACTCCCTTTTCGAAAGGGAGATATCGATTACAGTACAAGCGAAGAAAGATATGTCTCCCCCTTTCGGGAAGGGGGAGCGAGGGGGATTTGTGACTGCGGATTGAGCATTTTTACTTTATAATAAATAAAACGTCGATTTTGTGCTTATCTTAGCACCAGAGAGGGAATCTCAGCCACCTAATCGGGAACCAGTGCC
>Ga0118677_10014217_pt1 | contig 11289 bp, 8 predicted proteins | sample AliMusrvi5mmetaG_FD_86154 | JGI IMG/M metagenome (GOLD analysis project Ga0118677, IMG submission 86154)
GAACAGTATAACCCTTAACAAAATAATATATGAAGTTTTGGCCATGTGTGCTGGGCGTTAGCTTCAAGACAAACATTAATGACTTGGAGATGATGGATTCCAGTACAATGCCCAACGCCAGCGGAATTGCTGTTTTAAGTCCCTCAATTAAATTCGGTTTCAGTTTTTTGTATTTCAAGTCATCGGTAAATAAAAGTCTTAAAAGCATAAGCGTGAAAACACCGCAAATATAGACGCATATCAGGGACTCATACCCCGAGGCGATTATAATAATACAGGCAACGGACAAAAAGAAATCACGCTTCTTATGATCCTTCATCCAGTTAAAAACAAACATTATAGCGAAGGCTGCCATCAAATATCCGAAGCAAACGGCCAACCCTGTGCCCATATAGACGAAAATTTCGCAAATCAGCGGGTAAGAAACCAATAGACAGGCAAAGAACACATAGGAATAAAAATGCAGGGAATCGTTGGATGCCCGTTTGAACAGCGCGCAAAACACAACAGCGGCAAAAAACAGGCAAAGAACCGCGAGAAAGTCCAGCACGAAAGGCCCGAACGAATTCAGCGCCAAGGTTCTTTGCATGATGGTAACCGTCATGCGGCCCTGAGCAAACAATTCTCCGTACAGATAACGGTCAAAAGATAAATCATCAATGCCGACTGACGGGTTGGTTAACGTAAAGGCGTAACCGATTAAAAGGGTGATAACAACAGGTACAGTAAATTTATAGTTTTTAATGAAAAAAAGGTAATCATTCTTATTCAGGTTCATTTGTTGTGCCTTCTTCATCATTACTTGTTTCATCGTCGAAATTAATTCGCTCTTCTTCAATTACAAGCGGACGCTTCATAATGCGGCTGTTGATATTTAAAATATACTCGCCCAGCAAACCGATAAAAAATATCTGAATTGCGCCTAAAACAAAAACACCCAAAATAATCGGAACATTGCCTGCAGGGAAACGGTTCCAAAAGATGAGTTTCATAATCAAATAAACAAACGCGCTGAGAATGCTTAAGCATGACATAAAAGCGCCGAAAATTGTCGCAATACGCATTCCGATTTTTGTATAGGAGGTAAAACTGAGCATCGCGGCATCATATAAGGTGTACCAGTTATTGCTTGTTTTGCCCGCGCGTCTTTTGGGCTGTTCGTAAAATACTTCTTTGCGTTTGGAACCTAACTCTGCAACAATCCCTCTCAGGAAAGGCTGCGGGTCGTCCAAACTTGAAATAACTTTCAGGAAGCTTTTGTCATACAGCCCGAAACCTGTAAAATGCTCAATCTGGTCGACTTTTGACATCGTTTTTATCAATTTATAATAAATTGAGCGAAGCAGATAGACCAACTTATTTTCTTTGCTGCCGGTTTTAATGCCGCAAACAATTTTGAATCCGTTTTCCCATTCTTCAACAAATTTTGGGATCATTTCAACCGGGTCCTGAAAGTCCGCCGCCAATAAAACCGCACAGTCACCGGTTGCCTGCGTCAGGCCGTAAAAAGGGGAGTTGAACTGCCCGAAATTTTTAGTGTTGAGGATTGCTTTGATTTTGTGATTTGACTCGCACAAAAAGCGCAGCAGCGGCCTTGTGTTGTCAACAGAACAGTTGTCAATGAAAATAACTTCATAATCGAACTGCGGCAAAATTTTATCAAAGACATTAATTACTGCTTCGCTGATCGGCACAACATTTTCTTCTTCGTTAAAGCAGGGGATTACCACACTTATCTTTTTCATGATACCACTTCTCTCAATACATCGTAAAATATTTATTTGTTCAATACTTGAAGAACATATGCTATGGCTTCCTCTGCTTTTTAGTCTTCTCCCCCGACTACAATCTTAAAAATGTCTTCAGGAATCTCTGCCAAATAATTCGCCCCGGCATCTATAATCTCTTCCCGGCTGCCGTAGCCGAAAAGCACGCCGACGCTGTCAATGCCTGCGCCCTTTGCACCGTTTATATCATAATGACGGTCACCGGCCATCAGCACCTTTGAGCCTTCAGTAAGATTCATCTTCTCAATTGCGCGCAATATAATTTCTGTTTTATCGGAATTCATGTTCGTTATATCAGAGCCTTCAACAACATCAAAAATCTCTTTTAGATTGAAATAATCAACAATTCTGTGCAGAAAAACTTCAGGTTTTGTACTTGCAATACCGACTTTAATATTCTTGGATTTGAGTTTGCGGAAAAGATCCTCCATACCGTCATAAATTGTCAATTCAAATATACCTTTCGACGAATAATATTCACGGTATTTTATTATAGCCGAGTCGCATGTTTCAGCGTCAAAACCTAATACGGTTTTAAAGCTGTCATGCAATGGCGGGCCGATAAAATATCGCAATTCATCCGCTTCCGGCGGTTCGATTCCGAATGCATCAAGAACATGGTAGACACCGTTAAAAATTCCCATGCCCGTGTCGGCAACGGTTCCGTCAAAATCAAAAAGCACCGCATCATATTTTTTTCTCATGTGTATCTCCCAAAAACATTTTTTTCAACATGCAACTTACGGAAACTCCGTCCGATAAGTTCATTTTAGCGCTTGTCGGAGCAACAACCTTATATCCATTTTGAGTAAACTTCTCAGCAATGGCTTTGCGATACCCCTGGATCCACCGGTAATCAATACTTTTCTCATGAAGTTAACTCTCCTCTGAATATCTATTTGATTCATATTCATCCCTGCTAAGGAAAGGAAACATATCATCAATTTGCGGAGATACAATTTTTCCATCCGGGAGTATTTTAGACGACAGCTTTGGCTCGAAATTCTGTTCAGGATCCAATACTATCTCGCAAATTACAGGCCCGGGAGTTGTTAATACTAAGCGTATATTCTTTTCAATTGTATCAGTGTCCGAAATCAGTATATATGGTAAACCGTAGGCAAATGTGACCTTCTTCATATCAGGAAAACTCAGCCCGTTGCCGTCACTGACCCCGACCAAAGGCGGTTTGAAAAGATTGGTCTGTGTTTGGCGAATGGAACAGTAACCATTATTATTCAGAATAATAAGTTTTATATTCAGCCTGTTGTAAATGACTGTTTGAAGCTCCTGAATATTCATCTGAAAACTGCCGTCTCCGTCTAAACATATGATTCTTTCATCACCGGTTGCCACACTGCAGCCGATAGCCGCCGGAAATCCGTACCCCATTGCAGCGCATCCGGAGTTCGTAAACAATCGCTGCCCTTTCTTTATGTTAGCAGTCTGAAACGAAACAACACAGGCAGAACCGTTCCCGGTTATTACTTTATCGCTTTCTTCAAGCTCATTGAATAATTTTTCCATAAACACATAGGGATTGATTGCCGATTTATTTTCATAATATCTATCCAACACCGGAGGATACCGGTTGTCGGTTTGCCGGCACCAGCTTAGCCATCTGTCATGATTGCCGGTATCTGCTGCTGCCAGTGCATTGTTCAAGGATTTTATAACATCAAATACATTGGCATGAACTGGCATATCAGGGGTAATTGTAGGTTTTTTCAACTCGTTCGCGTCAATATCGACAACAATTTTATAGGCGGATTTCGCGAAGTCTTTGTAGTTATAGCTAATCTGCCTTATGTTCAAGCGGCATCCGAGAACCAGCATGAGGTCACAGTTTTCTACAACAAAATTACCTCCCCTGGTGCCAATTGTGCCGGGACGGCCGCAGAACAGTTCGTGGCTGTTCCAAAGAACATCGTGAGCGTTCCATGCGGTTACAACAGGAATATGGAGTTTATCAATTAATTTGATAAAACCTTCATGAGCCTTGCCGAGGCGAATGCCGCTGCCCGCAAAAACAATTGGTTTTTTTGCGCTTCGTATTTTTGCAAGAATGACAGATGTTAAAGATTCGTCAAAAACAGGATTTTCAGCTGTGGCAAGTTCCTTTTCATCAAAGCCCGCAAGCTCGTCTGTTTCCACAATGGATGCCTGAATATCCAACGGTACATCCAGCCATACGGGACCGCCCCTTCCGTTTAAACACATGTACCAGGCTTTTTCCAGGTGATACCGGATTTCATCTGCCTGCGTAATCATACAGGCATACTTAGTCATTGGTTTTACACAATCTACTATATTGAATTCCTGGTCTCCAAGCTGACGAATGGGTACATCTGTTGACCAAATGGTTGTTTCTCTTTTTACCTGCCCCGAAACAATAAACATAGGGATGGAATCAAGCCACCCGCCTAAGACGCCTGTAATGGCATTTGTTCCGCCCGGACCGCTTGTTACACAAACAGCGGCGATTACTCCGGTTAACCTCGTATATGCTTCGGCAGCCATTGCACTGGCTTGTTCATGGTGATTGTAGATACATTTCAAATTATCATGATGGCCGAAGGCATCATTCAAATGCATAGCTCCTCCGCCGACAACAGTGAATATATGTTTTACCCCTTTTTCAGATAAAAAATCAGCAATATAATTTGAAACTTTTACTTTCACAGGGTACTTCAACTTCTCTCAAAAAATATGGTGCCCGAACTCATTTGCATTTGTCTTTATTATTTTTCCTCAACGTAATAAGACGTTGTAATAAACGTAAACGGTGCAGAATCACTTATCCTTTTTAAACTGGCTATAGCGTCGTTATTTATTTCCATTGCTTTTTCTTTTGTGAATGAGTATGCCATATTCGGATTGACATAATCCGATGCTAAGGCTTTTGAATATCCGTCAAAACCGGCAAGCGCAATAGTTTTTACTTTACAAATATTCAGGAGTTTAAGCAGCATGATCATCGAATTATCAACAAATAAAGCTTTTTCGTCAAGCAGTGCGCTGTATTCCAAGGTATAGTCAAACGTTCCTCTCGATTTGGTAACATTCGAAGTTGCAATCAGTTTAATGTTTGGGTCTAATTTGTTTATTCTTGATGAAAGCTGAACATATCTTCTTGAATTGCTGATGAAAATATAATCAACATCATAGCTTGGCAGAAAATTCACAGCAATGACAATTGGATGGTATTCTTCCATATATTTTAATATTTTATCACTTTCGGTGACAACCGTATTCCCGGAACCAAGCATTAAAATCCTTTTATCTGCCAAGGTTTCGGTTAACTTTTTCATGTCCTCTTCATCGTTGCAGTCCTTTTTCTGATAATCCAAATAAAGGCATTCAATACAGGCTTTATCATATAGAAGCTTCTTTTCGGTTTCAATGCTGCTCAAAATTTCGTTTATTGATTTTATTGACAATGTCTTTTTGTCCATTAAATAGGTTACATAATTCGGGTGGCAGTCATTTGAGGCTGACATAAAGAATTTAAAATTATAACCCCATGGAATTTTACGGTAAATCTCCAATATTGTCACATCAATGGCTTCCAGGATTTGCCCCAATTTGTAATTTTTGTTTAAATGTTCATTCATATACATAGCCAACAATTCCAAAGGAGCATTCCCGGCGCTTTTACCCATTCCGTAAAGTGTGCCATCCACCAAAAACATTCTATCCTTTGGGGGAGATTCCAACAGCTCCACACAGTTTGCATAGGCAAGCTGAAAATTATTATGAGAATGGTAGCCCAGCCCGATGGATTTCTTCAAATACTCATTTGCTAAATTATAATAATGAACCAATTCTTGCTTGTCATACAACAAACCATAGGTATCCACCAAAGAAAAAGCATAGGGCTCCAAATCATTAACCAAACCCAATAACTCCATCATTTCATCATCATAATAACTGGTGATGGATACCGCTTGAACAAATACCTTGTATCCTAAATGTTTAACCTGTTCGCAAAAAGCAATTGCCTGGTGCATAATTTCCTTTTTAAAAATGATCCGGATACCGTCAAGAAAACATTCGCTGCACGGTAAAATGCGGTCAATGCCGCATGTTCCGTAATCAATCATACCGACAATAAGAGATTTTCCCTTATCCAATCCGTCGTAAATCCTGTTTATCGCATTACAGTCGGGCATAATTGTTCTGTCTGTGTCAAAATCTCTGCGTTCATCAAGAAATCCAACTTCAACAATGTCAATTTCCGCGCTGACCAACCGTTCAAACACATTGATAATGTTATCATGTCCGAATTCCCAATCGTTAACATAACCACCGTCGCGCAAGGTGCAATCCAGTAATTTTATATCATTCATTTTGTTCTCCTCTATAGATTCTATGTTCATAATGAGTCTTCATGCAAAAATGAAAATAATCTTCAACTATATTTATTTATCTCCCGATTTCTTATGTCCGTAAGCCCAAAACTTATTCAAGACGAAATTCAGAGGAATTGTGATAAACAAATTGATTAACGGCGCGATGTATTTCGCCAATTCGGCATTTGTAAGAACAATTCCCTCTTTTGCTAAAAACCCAACCTCAAAATCAACATATTTTGAAAGATGAAGCACGCTAATCCATAAAATCAACAACAGACTGTTTAAAATAAGCCCCGAAAAACCGTATGAGATGTAAGTTTTAATAAGCACTTTCCACCAAATACGCTTTTCTTCATTTTCGCTTATCTTAAAAACAAACGTGTAGTTCAACAAAAAAGAAGTAAACACACTGATGATAAAACCGGCTGCACTTGCGATAAGATAATGCACGCCGAAATAAATTAATATGGAATAGATGGCGTAAGAAACAAAAGTGTTTATTAATCCTACCAAACCAAACTTAATAAATTGAACGAATCCCTTTTTGACTTGTGTTTTATCTGAAATACTGCTGATGTTAATTCACTGCCTCTTTAATGATTTTTGCCATATAGTCGATCATTTCATCGGTCATGCCGGGGTATACGCCAACCCAAAAGGTATCGTTCATTATTCTGTCCGTATTGGATAAATCCCCGATAACGCGGTAGCCGTATCTGCCCTCACGCATGGAATCAAAACAGGGGTGCTTGATTATATTGCCGGCAAACAGCATCCGGGTCTGCACGCCTTTTTCTTCGATATATTTTACAACCTTGCTGCGGTCGACACCGTCACGGCAGGTAATCAAAAAACCGAACCAGCTCGGTTTGGCGTTTTCGCAAGCCTCCGGCAAAATGATTTTATCCGAAATTCCAGCGAGCGCAGTTTTTAAACGGTTAAAATTGTGTATGCGCCTTTCCACAAATGACGGGAGCTTTTTCAGCTGGGCGCAGCCGACAGCCGCCTGCATATCTGTGGCTTTTAAATTATAACCGAAATGGGAGTAAACATATTTATGGTCATAACCCAAAGGCAATTCGCCGAATTGCTTATCAAACCTGTGTCCGCACAGGTTATCGCAGCCTGAAGGGCAGATACAGTCGCGGCCCCAGTCACGCATTGATTTTACAATTTTTGCAAGCATCGGATTGTTTGAGTAGACAGCGCCGCCTTCACCCATGGTCATGTGATGAGGCGGATAAAAGCTTGATGTGCCGATGTCGCCGATTGTACCTGTATACCGATAGGAACCATCCATCATGTATCGGGAGCCTAACGAGTCACAATTGTCCTCAATCAGCCAAAGATTGTGCTTTTTGCAAAATGCTTTGACATCATATAAATTAAATGGATTTCCCAAGGTGTGGGCAATCATAACCGCTTTGGTTTTTGACGAAAAGGCTTCTTCAAGCTGTGAAACATCAATATTATACTGAGGGATTGTGATGTCGACAAATACGGGTATCGCGCCAAATTGAATAATCGGCGTTATTGTTGTCGGGAAAGCCGCCGCAACCGTAATAACTTCATCGCCTTTATTTATTGCGCGTTCGCCAAGCAGGGGAGAAGTAAGCGCCATAAAAGCCAATAAATTGGCCGAAGAGCCGGAATTTACCAAGGCGCAATATTTAACATCAAGATATTCGCTGAGTTTCTTCTCAAATTCGTCAGTGTATCGTCCGGAAGTCAGCCAAAAGTCCAGGGCGCTGTCTGCCAGGTTTACCATTTCTTCACGGTTATAAATTCTGGATGCATAGGGAAGGCGCTGCCCTTCCTCAAAGGCGGGCTTTTGATTGTGAAATTTATCGCAGTATTCGGCAACGGCTTTCAGAATTTCTTTTCTTGCCTGTTCTTCGGTAACGGATTCTAACATTTCAACACCTAACCTCTAAGGAAATTATTTATTTGCGCATTCATGATATCGCTTATATTCTCATTTTTCATGTAGCACTTTGTCCACTCAACGGTTTTTTCTATTGCCTGCTCAACATTCCATCTGGGCTGCCACCCTAAAAGATTCTTTATTTTTGAGCAGTCCAATTTCAGAAAATGCGCTTCGTGGGGAGCATTTGCTTCGGCAATATTTTTCCAGATCTGATTTTCTCCCCATTTATTGCAAAAATAGGTTACCAGGTCGCCGGTTGTGACGCAATCGCATTCGTCGGGACCGACATTGTACCAGCCTGCATATTTTAAATCTTCGTATTGCTTGCGCGCAATCAGCAAATAAGCATATAAAGGGTCCAAAACATGCTGATACGGCCTTATTGAATACGGATTTCGAACAACAATGCTTTCATTTTTTATAGAGGCCCTGACACAATCCGAAATTATTCTGTCGTTCGCAAAATCTCCGCCGCCGATAACATTGCCGGCGCGTGCCGTGGAAACAGCAACCCTGCCGTCGGAGAAGAAAGAGTTTTTGTAACTGTGTGTCACCAGCTCCGAACAGGACTTGCTGTTTGAATAAGGGTCAAAGCCATCCAAATGGTCGGTTTCCCGGTACCCGGTGTCACATTCCCTGTTTTCATAAACTTTGTCTGTAGTAACATTTAAAAATGATTTTATACAATCGGTTTTGCGGATACATTCCAAAATATTAACGGTACCCATTACATTTGTTTCATAGGTATAATGTGGGTTTTTGTAGCTGTCCCTGACAATTGGCTGAGCAGCCAGATGAAATACTATTTCCGGCTGATATTTTTCGAATGTTGCTTCAAGCAATTCTAAATCTCGCACATCACCGATAACCGATGTAATTTTATTTTCAATTCCGCTAAGCTCAAACGCGCTCGGAACGGTTGGGGGCATTAAAGCATAACCGGTAACATCCGCGCCGGCAAGCACCAGCATATGGCAAAGCCAGGTACCCTTAAACCCGGTATGGCCAGTTATAAGCACCTTTCTGCCTTGATAGAAGCTCAAGTCCAACATGTATTGAATTACCACACTTTCCAAGGCGCATTATTTTTTTCCCACAGGCTTTCCAAATGCTGTTTATCACGCTGAGTGTCCATGCACTGCCAGAAACCGTCGTGGTGATATGCCATCAGCTGCCCTATTTTAGTTAATGCTTCCAAAGGAGCTTTTTCAAAAATAGTGCTGTCGCCTTCAATATAATCAAAAATTTCGGGTTGGAGCACCATGAATCCGCCGTTTATCAGGCTCCCGTCATTGTCATCCTTTTCGCGGAATGCCGTAATCTGTTTATTGTCTTCAATCTCAAGCACACCAAATTTTTGGCCGAAGTTAATCGCGGTTAAAGTTGCAGTCTTGCCGTGAGATTTGTGAAATTCAATCAATTTGGAAATGTTTACATCAGATACACCATCGCCGTATGTAAGCATAAAGGGCTCGTTGCCGATATATTTTCTGATGCGCTTTACTCTGCCTCCGGTCATGGTATTGAGCCCTGTATCAACCAGTGTCACTTTCCAGGGCTCGGTCGTGTTGCTGTGGATAATCATTTCATTGTTATTCGTAAAGTCAAATGTAACATCATTGCGATGTAAATAATAATCGGCAAAATATTCCTTGATAACATGCTGTTTATAGCCGCAGCAGATTATAAATTCGTTGTTCCCATAGTAAGAATACAGTTTCATTACATGCCATAAAATCGGCATTCCGCCGATTTCAATCATCGGTTTGGGGATTAAATAACTTTCCTCACTGATTCGCGTTCCAAATCCGCCGGCTAAAATTACAGTTTTCATTCGAAACCTCCTATGATAAATCAATTTAAAAAAGTCACTAAAAAGAAAAACAAATTATTACTGATATTATAAATCTTATGTAAATAATAGTCAATAAACCGGAATCCTCGTTTTCGCTGAAATTCAGAGAAATGCGGTAAAATTTACATTAAGTTAACAGGTTCACAATGGTTTTGAAAGATAATACGACTTCGAGTATTTTGGTGAGATTTGAAAGCAGGCTGCTGAAAAAGTCATTTTCACCGTCTGCGCTTCCGTTTTGAATATTTCCGTTTCCATCAATGCTGAAGATAGTGGCGGCGCTCATATAGTTTTTCCCGCTGTCTCCGATTTTGAAGCTGTAGTTAACGCCGGATTCAAGCCCGTTTATCGTCACCGTATGCTTCAGCAGCACACGGGGCTCGTTAAGCGTCATTACTCCAAAGTCAAGCATTGTTATGGATTTCTCTATTCTTTCGGTCCCCACGGTTATTTGAACAGCTGCCGGCAGGGGATTCAACTCAATATCACTGCCTTCAATACCTTGAATTGTATCCCAGGTAATGATTATATCGCCTATATTTGCGCCTTTGGCAATACTGATATCGGCAGGGAGCCTGTAATTTGCTGCGGTGGGCACAACATTGACCTTGCCGGCATATTGCAGTGTTGTATTTGCGTCGCCGCAAACAAAAGGATTGTTATCGGTGGTAAATGAAACAATAAGATCCGCAAAGGCATTCGAAATTTTTAACCGCGTGCCGGCATTCAGGTACTTGTAACCAACCGTATAAACAAGCGCTTTCACCAAATCCCTGCCGGTTTTAATATTTACGAAAGGCAGGCTGTTCATAGAGCTTGCTGCGGTATTCAGTATTTTATCAAGTATGCCGCCAACGGTTAAATCATTTCCCGCTATGGTTCGAAGAACTGTCATAACATTCGCGGGCAGCATGGTATCCAAATCGTTCAGGCTGATGGAAGGCAAAATGTCGTCAAACAAAACATCGTTTATAACGATGTCAAGCAGCTCGTCAATAAATCTGTCCGCGCCTGCCTTTGTGCGCAAGGTGTTAACGGCAACCTGAATCTCCGGGTTATTCTGCGGGTTTTCATTGCCAATCGCGTTATACTCAACGCCAAGAAGCGCGATTTTACCGAATTCTGTCGCGCTGTTTCCTTGCGCTATATCGAAATGTGCGAATTTTGCAACAGCCGCGCTTATAAGCGCCTCGGTGTGTGAAGTATCAAGGATATATTTGTTGTCAATCTGCGTGACAATTGCGTTTAAAAATTGAGAGAACGCTTGCGGAGTAAGATTATAACCTTTAATGTAGCCGGACAAAATTTTTGACAAAAAAAGACAACATATTTGGCAAAAATAACCTCGTTTATTAGAACAAATTC
>Ga0118677_10014218_pt1 | contig 11289 bp, 11 predicted proteins | sample AliMusrvi5mmetaG_FD_86154 | JGI IMG/M metagenome (GOLD analysis project Ga0118677, IMG submission 86154)
ATAGCGATTTTGCGCTGACCCTACTTGAAACTGAGCTCTCCTGCCGACGGCGTGCTCATCTTGAACGGCGCCGGAAAATAGCCAACCTGCCGTTGCTCCATGATCTTGACCATTATGACTCTGGAGTTCAGAACGGAATCAGCCAAGTCCAGCTCCAGCAGTTGCGGCAACTGCTCTGGCTTGATCAGAACTACAACTTGATCCTGATCGGGCCGAGCGGCACCGGTAAAAGCTATCTTGCTGGCGGGCTCTGCCATGAAGCGCTTAAACTCGGTTATCACGCGCTCTTTCGCACCATGGATGACCTCATCCAGACCATCAGGTTCAAAGAGATTACAGCGGCGGCGGCAAGAGAGTACAAGCGGTTGTTGAGTGCGCACCTGCTGGTTATCGACGACATCATGATGTTCCCGCTTGAAAAGGAGGTTGCCGTCGGTCTGTTCCAGCTCGTCAACCAGCTTCATGAACGGACATCATTCATTATTACAACCAATAAAAGCCCGAAAGAGTGGGCGGAGATGCTTGGTGATGAGGTTCTTGCTACAGCGTTGTTGGATCGGCTGCTCTACAAGTGCGAAGTCATCAAACTTACCGGCAAGAGCTACCGGCTTGAAAACCGCAGAACCATTTTTGATCAACAACAACCGGCAGAAGGAGGGGCTAAGCTTAAAAAAACACAATTACCGCTTCAATAAGTGGTAGTAAATCATTTTGAAATGACGTAGTTTAAACCCGCTGCCTGGGTGATTACTACTTTCCGAAATTGGTGGATTTTTAATTTCCGACTACAACCAGATAACGATAAGGTACGAGATTCCGCGAAAGTGAGCAACCCGCCTCTTTTTTTCGTGCTTTGCAATGCACTGGTAGGATTATTGTGTAAACGGTAAAACTTTGTGTTTGGTGCTTTCAATATAGGATGTCCCTCAAAAGGGGATGGTTATTCCGTTTTTACCGTCCCCCACTTAAAAGAATTGCTTAACCTTTCTGGCATTCTTCAAGATGAGTGACCACAATCCACCGATATTATTGCGACGCAGAGCGAGGTAATCTTCTTTCGATTTACGAAAGATTCTGCCAAGCGAGCGGTTGCTTTCACCGCCGAGGCGCATCTTGACTATTACGCGTGAAATATATTTTGCGTTAATCTGCCCTTTACCGAAGTAACGCAGAATGCAATCATAGTCTGCTGAAATCTGATAACGGGTGTCGTAACCACCCCATTGTTCAATAACCTTGCGACGAAAAAAAAGGGTAGGATGTGGAGGCATCCATCCCTGATTAAGTTTAGACGGTAAGAACTCGCCTGCTTGCCAGAAACGAATGACTTGACTGGGATCGTCCTTGCTCACATACATAAGGTCGCCATATACAGCATCAACCTTATCATCAGCAAAGGCCTTAGCCACACTTTCAAGTACCCTCTGATCGGCAAAGAAATCATCTGAATGCATTAGACCGATGACGTCTCCGGTAGCAAGAGCAATACCTTTGTTGAGCGCATCGTAAATCCCCGAATCAGGTTCACTGACCAATATTATTTCCTGGAACTCATGAACTATGTTTTGCAAAATAGAGAGTGTTCCATCCGAAGAAGCCCCATCAATAACCACATGCTCAACATCAGAATATGTCTGATGCCTGACACTTGTAATAGCACTTGAAATTGTGTTTGCCCGGTTATACACCGCGGTTATAATTGATATCTTCAAAGTCACATGATTGTGTTACCCCAAAAGCTAATGCAACAATAATCAGCTTACAATACTAATATTAATTGATGACAGTTTCATACATATCGAGCAACTGATTAGTAACAATTTCAAGAGTATAGCGATCCTTCGCAAACTGCCACCCTACCAATCCAGCCGATTCGAAATAAGCATCATCCTTATCCAATAAATCCTGCAGTGCTTCTGTAAGGGCATCTATCGTATCTGGCACTTCCCAGCCACCACCGCAATAAGCCAATTCAGCAGAATTACATTTATCAGTAAACAAAGCAGGTCGTTTCGCGGCTAAAGCTTCTAATAAAGCCATACTAAAGCCCTCGCCATGCGATGGAAGTATATAAAGAGTTGATGCTGAAATAAGTGACGATTTAAGCTCATCATATACTGGACCAGTGAGTAGTACTGAATCGGCTATACCCAATGAATTAATTTGACTTTCCAGAATTTCTCTGTAATCTTTATAATCTGGTCCAGCAATAACTAATAACCAATTGTTTTTACGAACCATGCGTATTACTTTAGCCCATGCATCTGGAAGAATATCTAAACCTTTTCCATACCAAAGCCTACCAAGGTAAAGCAGAACTCTGCGCCCAACTAAATCTGGCCACTTTTGGAGTGCCAGGAATGAATCATTAGATAAATAAAATGAAGACAAAGGGATGCCATTAGGAATAACTCTTATTGGACATCTGACGCCATATTCTCTGCATGCATATGCCTCCTCGTTGTTTAATACATGCACACATGAGGTATCGTTAAGCAATTGATCTAATAATAACTTTCGATATGCAGTCTTAATAAAACCCTTCTGGCGCCATGAGTTATTGAGAGAACCATGAGGAGTTATTATTAGTGGACGTTTATGATATTTTGCAGATTTCCATGCAGCATAAACAGGATAATCCCATAGCATATGAGCATGAAAAATATCAGTTTTATGGGAATGTCGAATTAATTCATTATAAAGCCCTCTACAATAAAACCATCTAAAGGGATAACTTGGCTCAAATACCTTTAGTGAGGCGATATTACTTTTTATTTCTTTATAATCATCTTCGTTAGAAACACCATAGACGTGCACAACTGCTTTACTCGCAAGTCCCTTCGCATGTAACTTTACAACTTCGGATGGACCACCATATCGAGGATGCAATAGTGCAGATATTATCGAAACAGATAATGATTTCATTATCTGTTTCGATAAAAGACACAAATATTATTAATCATTTAGAGTAATAAAGTTTTAAAAATATACAAAGGAGATAATACAAGATATCTTTATATTATAAAAGGTTTAAATAAATAAACACTTATAGAAAAGAGTATAGTATTATATAGAAGAACTCCCTTAACCACTCGGCTATGATGAGATATACTTATAATTGGCAACAGGCTTCTGAAGTAAATATTTACCCCATTTATTTATGTTATTATTAATTAATGTTTGATCATTTTTTTCAAAGTAAACATTAGATAATAAAACCATCAATACCCAGAAGAAAGGCAATTTAATAGGATCAAAAGTTAGCATTGCAATAAAAAATAGAACAAACATATACTTTCTGCGATTTGACAAATAATAGAAAAAAACCATTATAAACACAAAATTAATAACACCCATCTCATAAATGTTTGTAAATAATCCTGCACTAAAGTTTTTATCAAAACCATAGTAACTATAAAAACCTCTTCCAAACATAAACTGCAAAGCTGTAGTATCTTTTATCACGCTAAAAAAAAGACCTATTCTATATAATCGGTCACTTGCAGAACTAAAAGCAAGGAAATCAATAAATTGACTCACAAGAACCAGCAATATCACTAAAATTATTTTTTGAAAAAACGAAAAAGAAATACTTTTACTTTTTATAAATAATAACACTATTATTAACACATAAAAAAGATATGAAAAGGTGAGTATACCACCAATAATATTTGCCAATTTAAAATAATTATATTTATCATTTACTTCTCGTGGTATATAAAATATATTTACCGCATAGAAAAAAGAAAGGAAAACCGGCTCAATAAAATAGAAAAAGCTTCTATATATATTAAAACCAAACATATTCTTGGGTAGTAACACTCCGAATGGAGTATAAAGATAATTATATGCCTCGGTGTATGGATTAAATAAATGAAATTGGCCTAACATCATATAATAAATTATACTTAATACTGAACATAATGGAATTATAGAAAAAGATAACATGTAAAAATCAATAACCTTTTTTTTGACCTTAATATTCATTTCCACTACTCGACTCAATGAGTACGCAAATACATACGTCAAAACAATACTTGACGACGTAACTATGCCTTCTAAACTTCCTTTATTTACAGCTATAAAACTAACATATATTGCAAGAATAAGTGATATAAATATTAAATCTTTTTTAATAAACCTTTTCGTTCCAATAAAAAGGAAAAATATTAGTGTAATAATCGCCGAAACTCTTACCCATACTGGAGCCGTATAAGTAAATTGAAATGGTGGATAATATAGAACTGGAGCAAAAAAAACAATATTTTTTAATTTATTAATCACTTTATTATTATTAAATCAGTAATTTTAGTTAGCCTTTATATTACAAATAAAATAAAAGCAAAGTGTTTTAATTTTAATAATGAAATCCCCGTTTTTTAAAAGGAAAAATAGATCAGCATTAGACATAGACCCTTTCTTAAATTTGATCTGATATTTTATACTAGTAAATCTCAGTAAAGATTCAACTAAATTCTTTTGATACTTATTTAATAAGTATGTCGATTTTGAAACAGCATTTCTTGTTGGAATAGACATATCCTTTTGAGACATACTCTGTTTATTGACAAAATATTTACCCAAAACTTTTTTGATATAGTAATAATTATCTGTCAATTCCGCTATACGTAACCAAGTGTGGTAGTCTTCTGCAGCCACCAGATCAGCACTTTCATTCATCCCCTTGACCTGATTGAGAAATTTTTTTCTAACCATAACAGAAGATGTAGCAATTGCATTACCTCTTACCATCAAGTCAATAAGTACTGGCATTTTAACTTGCCAACATTTTAATTTTTTTCTTTTAAATAAACCTGACTGACCATTGACAATTGCGAGATCATGATAAACAAAATCAGTATTTTCATTAATATGATCAAAGCATGTCTTTAATTTATCTACTGTCCACCAATCATCCGAATCTAAAAATGCAACCCATTCACCCCGAGCCCTACAAATCCCGTAATTCCTTGATGCAGCGATAATGCCATTATTATAAATTTTACAATAGGTAATGCGTGGGTCTGAAAATCTTACCATTACTTCATCAGTTTTATCTGTCGAATGGTTATCTATAACAATGGCTTCCCAATTATCCATTGTTTGATCTATCAGTGATTGTAAGGCACGGCCAAGATAGTGGGCATGGTTATAGGTAGGAATCACCACAGACACCAGTGGTGATGCAGAGTCATTCATGAGCTGGGAATCTGTGTTTTATTGAATGCTGTCTGGCAAAAACGTAACAGACTATCAATTTCTTGTGTGGTACCAGTGCTACGGGTGTAGATTCCAATCGCATCAAGCTTATCTGTTCGATAGTGCAACATTAGTTGCTTTTCATTTAACGCTCCCTCTGCAATCTTTAAGGCTGGTTCAAAGCCTAAAACCTGAGTGCAGCGTTTCTGGATTAATTCCGCCATTGAAAGTACAGATGACGACACCCCTGTCCCCAAATTAAATATACTGGTTTGAATAGATGCGCCGTTGTAAACTGCTAGGTTATTGACAACTCTGCAAACGTCACTCTGCGCAATAAAATCCCTGAGTTGTAACCCGTTTGTTTGCAACATCAGTTCACGGGTTTGAACTGCTTGCCTGCACAAATCATTCACCAACAGCATCCAACAGTTTACGTCCTTATCAACGGGGGCTCCAAAGGCGTTAGACAAGCGCAAAACGATGCCGTCAATTTGACCTCTATTGCTTGCACCCAAAACAACATTTTCCCCGGCCAAATGAGATGTGGCATATGGATGCAAATTGCATGGACAGGTCTCCTCAGTAATGATACCTTTTAGTGGACTTGCATATACGTGTGCAGTAGAGATATAGATAAAACGCTTCACACCCGCATTGCTTGCCGCTGCAACCAAGCGGGTGGTAGCAACACCGTTAAACACTAAAGCTCCCACAGGGTCTGAGGTGCAGTCTTGCGCATTCATACCCGCAGCATGAATCACCAAATCAACATTGTTACAACTGCGTTCAAGCGCTTGATAATCATCCCATTCAATTTGTAATACTTCTGCTTGAGGCAACCACGCAACTGAGCTGATAGGTTTGCGTGAGCCAAGCACAATTTGATGCCCTGCCTCTGACAAATGCACAGCTAAACGCCCACCAATAAAACCAAAACCACCAGTAATAAAAATACGCATTGGATAAATTTAAACTGCCCAAGGTGCTCCCTTTGACCAAAGTGACTCAAGCAACTCATGATCGCGTTTCGTGTCCATGCAATGCCAAAAACCATTGTGACGATACGACATCAACTCCCCCACGGCAGCAGCTTTTTCCAAAGGCTCGCGCTCCAACATTGTGCTATCCCCATCAATCAGATCAAAAAAACTTGGTTCAATAACAAAAAATCCGCCGTTGATCCAACCTTCGTGCAACTGCGGTTTTTCTTTAAAACTCGTGACACAATCTCCATTTAATTCTAACTCTCCAAACCTTGCGGTTGGACGAACAGCAGAAACTGTCACCATTTTTCCATGAGTCCTATGGAATGCCAATAAGGCATCAATATCAATATTAGCCACTCCATCCCCGTATGTTAGCATGCATGTCTCATTGCCAATAAATGACTGCATCCGCTTAACTCTTCCTCCGGTCATAGATGTATCGCCTGTATTCACAAGAGTCACTCTCCAATCTACGGAATCGACCTGATGTGAAGTGACGCATCCTAATGCAAGATCCACCGTAAAATCGGCGTTGAGGGCTCGATAATTAAGAAAATACTCCTTAATAACTTCAGCCTTATAGCCTAATGCAACATAGAAATCCTTGTGCTTAAAGCGCGCATATGTATTCATGATGTGCCATAGAATAGGCTTACCACCCACTGGCACCATCGGTTTGGGGATCACGTCAGTGTATTCAGCAAGGCGAGTGCCAAAACCACCAGCGAGTAGAATTACTTTCATAAGAAAACTTTTTTAGCAAGCTGGAAAATAAGGAAACGTAAAATTAGCGATGTTCCAATGCCCAGTTATAGGGAATGTCTGGATCACTTGGCGATCGCCGTTGAAGCTCATCAGGGCTATGGGGCAAGGTAGAACAGTTTGCAACAATAGAAGCTGTAGTCCCAATACTTTTAAAACCATTCCATATCATTGGTGGTACCGTGACAAGCATATAGTTTTCAGGGGAAATGAAAAATTCCTGGATCTCCCCACGAGTAGGGCTATCAGGTCTGTCATCAAATAATACAAACTTGATCTCTCCCAGAATCACCGCATAATTCAAGGTCATTACGTTATGCAAGTGCCACGCTTTGACAACACCCGGGTGAGTGCATGAAAAATAAATTTCGCCGAATCGTGAAAAAATCGGCGAATCTTCACGGAGCATATGCATAACCTTGCCACGCTCATCAAATATTTGACGTAAAGGCGTCAACATTACTCCGTCTATCATGTTAACTCCGAAAAGAATGCATGGATTTGTGCTCGAGTAATCTGTTCGGCATTTCCACCATTCATCATCGATTTATACCAAAGGGCTGTCGCCTCCAGGGTCTGCTCTGCATGCCAGCGAGGATACCAACCCAGCAATTGATGGGCTTTATCACAATTCAGCTGTAGCAAGCGTGCCTCATGCACCTGTGTTTGAGATTCAACAATTTCAATGCGGCCCTTACCCAAATGATCAATCATCACTTCGGCAACATCCTGCACCGTGCGTACATCATGGGTAGACGGACCAAAGTTCCACGAGCCACCCCAGCGTTTTGGTTCTTCATATAATCGCGCCGCCAATAACAGGTAACCTGACAGCGGCTCCAATACATGTTGCCAAGGGCGGGTTGCTCCTGGGTTACGCAAGCGAATGGGCTCACCCGATTCAATGGCACGAATGCAGTCTGGAATAATACGGTCCACCGCCCAGTCACCCCCACCAATAACATTCCCGGCTCGTGTCGTCGCTGCACCTAAAGATGGGCGCTGTTCATAAAACGAACGTGCATACGAGGAAAATACAATCTCAGCCGCCGCTTTGGATGCACTGTAAGGATCACGACCACCCAGTTGATCATTTTCTCGATACCCCCAAATCCATTCAACATTTTCGTAACACTTATCGGAGGTGATACACACAAGTGAGCGGACCGACTCGCACCGCCGTACTGCATCCAATAAGTTAACAGAACCCATAACATTGGTTGAAAAAGTCGCAGCGGGATCATTATAAGATGGCCGAACTAAAGCTTGTGCGGCCAGATGAAACACAAATTCGGGTTGAAATTCATTCACGGTGTTGGCAAGCAATGAGGCGTCTCGGATATCACCCACCAAATGTTTGATTTTTTTATCAAGTCCCAGTAAATCAAAGTGGTTAACAGCAGTTGCCGGTGACAAAGCAAATCCAAAGACATCAGCACCTATATCGCTGAGTATGAATGCGAGCCACGAACCTTTAAAGCCAGTGTGGCCAGTAATAAAAACACGTTTGCCTGCGAACGCTTTAAATATCTCTTTCATGTTTGTAAATGCAACTGCTAAATAAGTGATTTATATAATTTTCTATATTTATCTAACGCTATCTGCTTAGTAAAATGACTTTCAAAGTAATCCAAAGCCGCCATTCCCATCTTGTGTCTCAACTTAGCGTTATCCATAAGCTGGAAAACAGCATCAGCAAGTTGCGCAACATTTCGTGGTTCAACCAATAAACCAGTCGTACCATGCACTACCTGCTCTGGTGTTCCTGCTAATCGACTTGCTATAACCGGCTTAGCCAAAGCCATAGCCTCCAAAATAACATTCGGAAAATCTTCATTCTGAACCGAAGGTAATATCAGTACATCCAATATCGCCATAAAATCAAAGATATTGGACTCATTGCCCACAAAAGTAACAAATGGCGTTAAATTGTTCATCGTAACAAAATCAACAAATGTTTGATGTAAAGGCCCATCACCTTCGATCAAAACCTTAAATTCATTTCCAATAAGTTTTTTTTCTGTCACCAGCTTTAAAATTGCTTCCAGTAAGACCTTGTGACCTTTTCTGGGAATTAATAACGCCACCACACCGAATACAACGCCCTCAAAGTCGCTCAATCCTAAACGCTGTCGAGTAGAAGCGACTGTGCTTGTTGCTCTGCGTAATGTAATGCCATTATGAATTGAACGAACCTGATGCAGAGGTAGGTGCAAGACTGAGCAAAGCCGTATACCGGCAGCTTGCGACCCTGTGACAAAAACATCAACAGCACGAATCACAAGCTGATCAATCGGGTAATCAAACCACCGAGAATAGTGCCGATAATCCACTGCCATATTGTTCACTACCATAAGCACTTTAGGAACGCCAGCACATTTACCAGCAATTGCGGCTGCCAAGGCCGAACGTGCTGCAGGATAGCCCCCATTGTTGATATGTAGAATATCTGGATTAATTTTTTTAAACAACCAATAGAGCACAACAACTTGATATGATAATAAGGGAACATGAAACAGTAACCTTAGAAAAGCCATGAAGATTTTGCGAATTAACAATGGGAACCATTTTTGCAGCTTGCTATCGTCCGATAAATCTGGAAAATTAACTGGGTAAATCGGTAACTCTTTCTTCACCCTCTGTTGTAAGCCTTGAGTATAACGTTCATTATTAACGTAGCTAAAAGATACTGCATGAATTTGACGAAACTCCTCAGAATTGAAAAAGTTAGCCAACATATTTTCACATCCAGCAAAAAAAGGGCACTCTGAGTGGTAGTGAATCTTAAGCATTATCTTCCTACGTTGTCAATGCTGAACAATCATGATCCCTGAAGTGGTTTATAGTTTGTTGCAACCCTTTTTCAAGTGGAGTATTCGGGTACCAGCCAAGCAATTGTTTCGCAAGCATAATATTGACAGCATAATCCATCACTTCATTCTGCCGATATTGAACGGCACCAAATCGTATATAGCTATAGGCATTAGGATGAATTAAATTAGCAACTAACATCGCAATTTTTTTAATCTGACAAGAAACCCCTGCGCCAATATTCACAACTTTACCATTCATCTGATCACCAGCAAAAAGCACCTTAATAATTGCACCAACAACATCATCAACATATACAAAGTCTCGAAACTGATCGCCTAATGTCATTAAAAAGTCTTTATTTATCAATAAAGACTGTATCATGCCAGATAAAAACATTTCAGAACCTTGATTGGGACCATAAATTACTGTTGGACGCAAAACAACTGATGGTAAATGATGAGAATGGTATAAAGCTAAAAGCATATTTGTCACAGCTAACTTGGAAAGGCCGTAGGAATTTACAGGCATTTCCCGCTGCATTTCATCAAAAGGAGCTGCTCCTTGCCCATACTCATCACAAGACCCTAAATAAATCAGCTTTTTTAAATTGTGTAATTCAAGACATGCCTCTATCACATTAAGAGAGATAGCTATGTTTGTTTCATACAAATATCGAAATTGCTGCGCTCCAATATTATTTCTGTCTTTTATACCTGCCAGATGAATCACATAGTTGGGTTGCAGTTTAGTAAATGTTTCAGCTACCCTTTTACGGTCAGTTAAATCTAAAATAATCTGAGTATCCGGCTTATTAACCATAGATGACATCGTGTGCACAAGTTGTGTAACTTTTCCGACTGTAGCCATCAATGCTATACTTAATCTGCGTCCGACAAAACCGCTTGCACCTGTTATTAATACATGAGCATTTCTTAACATTGGAATTTATTTATTTTCGGGAACCAAAATCAAATAAATATCTTTTTTTATTATCACTTAATCATTCACTTTGTGAGCAATTATAAAATGATAAGCAGGCTCAAATCCATTTTTTATCAACATAGGGTTACAATCAGTTTTGTGAGCGGGATCACCAGATGAACCGGTAAACTGAGTGTAAACTTTATTAACAAGTCCATAAAATAACCCAAATTTGTTAGAAAGTATATTATTTCGCCAGTACCGTTTAATAAAATTACGATATTTAATTATATCCTTCCCATAAACTTCAATAGGGTATTGCCCCATGTACTTATCAACACACCACCCAGCCTGAACGAACAAGTCAAATAGTTCGTCTTTTGTAAATTCATTAATATGATAAGGGTTATATGGCTTATCTTTATCATACTTAAAACAATATCCATTTGGCGTGGATAATATAAGAAACCCACCTGACTTAAGCCTAAGTTGAGCGATTCGTAATAATCCAGACAGTTCAGAGCGCCATAAAATGCAATAATCCGATAGCGATAGCTGAAACGATCCGAAATCATTACCTGAGATATTGAGAAATGCCGGTTTT
>Ga0118677_10007046_pt1 | contig 11288 bp, 9 predicted proteins | sample AliMusrvi5mmetaG_FD_86154 | JGI IMG/M metagenome (GOLD analysis project Ga0118677, IMG submission 86154)
AACTGCGAAAACGCTCATCATGAAAGCGCGCGAACATTGGTTTACTTCATGAGAGGAAGTAGTAGATGGCAACAACAGTAAAAGTACTCGCTAAAGAATTAAAACGTACCGCGCCAGACCTCCTAGAGCAGTTGAAGGCGGCCGGTATCGAAAAAGGTTCTGAGGACGATAGCATTACCGAAAAGGACAAAACTGTTCTGCTTGAGCATTTGCAAAAAGAGCACGGTAATGCCGATACAGGTAATCGTAAAAAGATTACTTTGATTAAGCGTGAGAATTCTGAAATCCGCCAAGCGGATTCTGCTGGGCGTACACGCACAGTTCAGGTTGAAGTTCGCAAGAAGCGTGTATTGGTTAAAGCGGGCGACAAAGTTGCTGAAACTCCAGAAGTAGAAGTGGCCCCAGAAAAAGTTGCTACTAAAGCCGCTCCAGTTAAACACGCAATATCTGAAGAAGAGTTAGAGAAGCGCGCAGCCGAAGCAACACGTCAAGCTGAGTTGTTGGCTCGTCAAGAAGCTGAAATGAAGGCCGCTGAAGAAGTGCGCCAAAAACAAGCTGCAGCTCCAGAAGTAGAGATCGAGGCAAAGGCTGATGATGCCCCGGCTGCTGCGGCTAAGGCGGCAGAGAAAAAAGCACAAGCTGACAAAGCTTCAAAAGATATAGCGGCTGCCAAAGAAAAAGAATTGACTGACATACGTGTCCGTCGTGCCGCTGCTGAAGCTGAGGCTTTAGCGATTCGTGACATGATGAGTGCGCCAGCGCGAGTTCTGAAGGCGCCAAGTGAAGTTGCTGCTGAAGAAGCTAAAAAAGGTACCTTGCATAAGCCTGCCAAGGTTGAAGGTGCCGATGACAAGAAGAAGGTTGTTGCCAAAGTTGGCGGTAAGACAATCAAGTCTGCCGAGACTTCATCTACTTGGCAAGAAGAAGGCGCTAAGAAGCCTGGTGGTCTGAAGACTCGTGGTGATAGCTCTGGCGGCGTAGGCGGTTGGCGTTCAGGCGGTGGCCGTAGAAAACAACGTCAAATTGCAGAAGCCAACGTTGATACAAACTTTCAAGTCCCGACTGAAAAAGTGGTTCATGATGTTCACGTACCAGAAACCATTACTGTTGCAGAGTTAGCTCATGCAATGGCCGTGAAGAGTGCTGAAGTGATCAAGCTCCTGATGGGTATGGGCCAAATGGTGACGATCAACCAGATTTTGGATCAAGATACTGCGATGATCATCGTCGAAGAGATGGGTCATACAGCGCATGCTGCCAAATTAGATGATCCTGATTTAGATCTTGGTATTGCTGGTCATGATGCAGAATTATTGCCACGTCCTCCAGTAGTGACAGTAATGGGTCACGTTGACCACGGTAAAACTTCTTTGCTCGATAAGATTCGTGCAGCAAAAGTAGCAACTGGTGAGGCTGGTGGTATTACTCAGCATATTGGCGCATATCACGTAGAAACACCACGCGGCATGATTACCTTCTTAGATACCCCTGGTCACGAAGCCTTTACGGCGATGCGTGCTCGTGGTGCTAAGGCAACGGATATCGTGATCTTGGTAGTGGCTGCTGATGATGGTGTGATGCCACAAACCAAAGAAGCGATTCACCATGCGGTTGCAGGTGGCGTTCCGATTGTTGTTGCTATCAACAAAATTGATAAACCAGATGCGAACCTAGAGCGCGTTAAAACGGAATTGGTTGCTGAGCAAGTGGTTCCTGAGGAATATGGTGGCGATGTGCCATTTATTTCTGTATCAGCAAAAACTGGCGAAGGCATCGACGCTTTGTTGGAGAACGTTCTCTTGCAAGCAGAAATTCTTGAGCTCAAGGCTCCTAAAGATGCTCCGGCACAAGGTCTTGTAATCGAAGCGCGCTTAGATAAGGGCCGCGGTCCAGTGGCTACAGTACTTGTACAGTCTGGCACCCTGAAGCGTGGTGATATGTTGTTGGCTGGCTCTACCTATGGTCGCGTTCGCGCGATGATGGATGAGAACGGCAAGCCATGTAATGAGGCCGGTCCTTCCATTCCGGTGGAGATCCAGGGTTTATCTGAAGTGCCAGCAGCTGGTGAGTCAGTGCAAGTGGTTCCTGATGAGCGTAAGGCTCGTGAGATTGCGCTCTTCCGTCAAGGCAAGTTCCGTGATGTGAAGTTGGCTAAACAGCAAGCATTCAAACTTGAAACCATGATGGAAAACATGGAAGAGGGCGCTGTTGAAGCAAAACTCTTACCTCTGATCATCAAGGCCGACGTTCAGGGTTCACAAGAAGCATTGTCACAATCATTACAAAAACTCTCTACTGCAGAAGTGAAAGTTCAGATCGTTCACGCAGCTGTGGGTGGCATTACTGAAACCGACGTGAACTTGGCGGTTGCCTCTAAGGCAGTCATCATTGGCTTTAACTCACGCGCAGATGGAGCGGCACGTAAGTTAGCCGAGAATAATGGCGTAGATATTCGTTATCACAACATTATTTATGACGCAGTCGATGAAGTGAAAGCAGCCTTAAGCGGCATGTTGACGCCTGATAAGAAAGAGGAAATCACTGGTATGGTTGAGATCCGTCAGGTTTTCTTAGTATCTAAAGTTGGCGCGATTGCAGGTTGCTTGGTGCTTGATGGCGTTGTTAAGCGTAACTCTAGCGTTCGTCTCCTACGTGAAAACGTTGTGATATGGACTGGAGAGCTTGATTCTCTCAAGCGCTTCAAAGATGATGCAAAAGAAGTGCGTGCTGGTGTTGAGTGCGGCCTGTCATTAAAAGGCTATAACGACATCAAAGAGGGCGATCAACTAGAAGCATTCGAAGTTACTGAAGTAGCTAGAACTCTTTAATTAATCAACTCCAAAGCTAATGCATAAAACTAGCCCGCATCGTAACCAGCGTCTTGCTGATCAAATTCAGCGAGACCTGGCCGAGCTGATTCCTCGTGAGTTGCGCAGTCCTAGTTTGGGCTTAATTACTTTACAAAGTATTGAGCTCACGCCTGATCTGGCACACGCTAAAGTGTTTTTTACCGTCTTAGGTGCTGAGCCTGAGAATGCGCTGAAGGCATTACAAGAAAAAGCAGGCTATCTACATTCTTTGTTGTTCAAACGTTTACATATTCACACCGTACCTACTTTGCACTTTCACTATGACAGCTCAGTGGAGCATGGTATTGAAATGTCTCGCTTGATTGATCAAGCGGTGGATAGTGATCGTAAAGACGAGAGTCTGTAATTTCATGTCTATACGGATCGATGGTGTTGTTTTATTGGATAAACCTGCTGGCATGAGCTCGCAAGGTGCAGTGACTGCGGTCAAACGCGCATTCAATGCGGATAAAGCTGGCCATACTGGTACATTAGACCCAATGGCTACCGGTCTTCTCCCGATTTGCTTGGGTGAGGCTACAAAATATTCACAAGACTTGCTTGAGGCCGATAAGAGTTATATCGCTAAAGTGAAGTTTGGCTCCCGCACAGATACAGGTGATGCCGAAGGTCAAATCATTGAAGTGCTGCCTCTCCCAGCGTTTGCTGATGAGTTTGCTATTAAAGTTGCTTTAGATGCTTTGTTGCCAAAATTTACCGGCCCGATTACTCAAGTGCCCCCGATGTATTCGGCATTAAAGCGTGATGGCAAGCCTCTGTACGAATACGCACGCGCTGGCATTGAGTTGGAACGTGTACCGCGTGAGATCACGATTCATGCTATCCGTTGGACCAATATTCATTGGCCGGAAGCGACCTTAGAAGTGAGTTGTAGTAAGGGTACGTATATTCGAGTGTTGGCTGAAGACATTGGCAACACCCTTGGTTGTGGTGCTCACTTAGTAGGTTTGCGCCGTACCGAAGTAGGGCACTTAAATCTCGAACAGTCATTTACGATGGAGTCGATTCAACAAGGCCTACAAGATAGTTCTAACTATATCTTGCCGGTTGATGCGCTCTTGCAAACCCTACCTCACCTCACGGTGGATGAGCAACAAGCGAAACGCTTAGAGATGGGTCAACGTGTACCTCTCAATCTGCCATCGATTGAAGCTTTAGTGCGTATTTATCGCGCAACTGCTGCCCCGCATAACTTTATCGGTACTGCTGATTGGCGCTCTGGTGTACTACACCCAAAGCGTTTAATCTCTCAGGCCACTTAAACCCATTTGACTTATTTACTGATTAACCTTATTCCAACCTGAATTCTTATTCTTAACTTTAGAAGCTTCACATGACTAAACGCGCACTTCGTAATATCGCCATCATCGCCCACGTTGACCACGGCAAAACAACATTGGTTGACCAACTCTTGCGCCAATCTGGCACATTCCGCTCGAACGAGAAAATGACCGAACGCGTCATGGACTCAAACGACTTGGAAAAAGAGCGTGGCATTACTATTTTGTCCAAGAACTGTGCAGTTGAATACGACGGCACACACATCAACATCGTTGACACACCAGGACACGCAGACTTCGGCGGCGAAGTAGAGCGTGTGCTCTCTATGGTTGACGGTGTATTGCTCTTGGTAGATGCGGTTGAAGGCCCAATGCCACAGACCCGTTTCGTGACTAAGAAGGCCTTAGCCCTTGGTTTGAAGCCGATCGTTGTGATTAATAAAGTGGACCGTCCAGGCGCCCGTTGCGATTACGTCATCAACGCTACGTTTGAATTGTTTGACAAGCTCGGTGCTACTGAAGAGCAGCTCGACTTCCCAATCATCTATGCATCTGGCTTAAATGGTTACGCAGGTCCAACTGAGGATGTTCGTGAAGGCGACATGCGTCCTTTGTTTGATGCCGTGTTAGAGCATGTTCCTGTCCGTGATGATGATCCTGATGGTCCTTTGCAGTTCCAGATTTCTTCTATCGACTACAACAGCTATGTGGGCAAGATTGGTATCGGCCGCGTGAACCGTGGCCGCGTTAAGCCAGGCATGGAAGTCATTTGCATGAACGGACCTGATGGCGTGCCATTTAAGGGTCGTGTCAATCAAGTATTGAAGTTCAAAGGCCTTGAGCGTGAAATCGTTGACGAAGCTTTTGCTGGCGATATTGCCTTGATTAACGGTATTGATGAATTAGCGATCGGTACAACGGTTTGTGCGGTTGATAAACCAGATGCATTGCCAATGCTCAAGATTGATGAACCAACCTTAACCATGAACTTCATGGTGAATACGAGCCCATTTGCAGGTCGTGAAGGCAAGTTCGTTACTAGCCGCCAGATTCGTGAGCGTTTAGATCGTGAGCTCAAGTCCAATATGGCATTGCGCGTAAAAGAAACCGATGACGATACTGTTTTCGAGGTTTCTGGTCGTGGCGAATTGCATCTGACTATCTTGGTTGAAACGATGCGTCGCGAAGGTTATGAAATGGCTGTGTCACGTCCGCGCGTGGTATTCCACGAAGAGAATGGCGTCAAGATGGAGCCATTTGAAAACTTAACAGTTGACGTTGAGGATGCTACTCAAGGCGCTGTGATGGAAGACTTAGGTAAGCGCAAAGGCGAACTACAAGACATGGTGAGTGATGGCAAAGGCCGCACTCGTCTTGAATACCGTATTCCTGCGCGTGGCTTGATTGGCTTCCAAGGTGATTTCATGACCATGACCCGTGGTAACGGCTTAATGAGCCATACCTTTGACTCTTATGCCCCTGCTAAAGATGGCATCTTGGGTGAGCGTCATAACGGTGTATTGATTAGTCAAGATGACGGTGTGGCAGTTGCTTACGCCATTTGGAAATTGCAGGATCGCGGTCGTATGTTTGTAAAGCATGGCGACCCAGTATACGAAGGCATGATTATTGGTATCCATAGCCGTGACAATGACTTAGTTGTTAACACGATTAAAGGTAAGCAATTAACCAACGTGCGTTCTTCAGGTACTGATGAAGCGGTTCGCCTGGTAACACCAGTTGATTTGACTTTGGAATACGCTGTGGAATTCATTAGTGATGATGAATTGGTTGAGGTAACACCGAAGAGTGTTCGCGTTCGTAAGCGTTACCTGAAAGAGCATGATCGTAAGAAGGCTTCACGCGAGTAATCAACTGTGAAGTTGAGATAAAGGCCACCTTCGGGTGGCTTTTATCTATGTGCCTGAGTAAATAACAAAAGCGCTAAAACAATACCCTCTTAGCCCCATACCTCTACATTTTTATAAGCCACAATATTTCACTATGCTGCCATCGATTGAACAACGTCTTGCTCAAGAGCTTTCCGCTAAGCCCGCCCAAGTAGCCGCTGCAGTTGCTTTAATGGATGAGGGCGCTACAGTTCCTTTTATTGCCCGTTATCGCAAGGAAGCTACGGGTGGCTTAGATGACACGCAGTTACGCCTACTGGAAGAGCGCTTAAGTTATTTGCGCGAACTAGAGGATCGACGCAAGACAATTGTTGCTTCGATCCAAGAGCAGGGTAAGATGACGCCCGAGCTACTTAAAGCCATCATGCTGGCAGAGGATAAAACCCGCCTAGAGGACTTGTATCTTCCATATAAACCCAAGCGCCGTACCAAGGCACAGATTGCTCTAGAGGCTGGCTTAGAACCTCTCGCAAATGATTTACTAGCAAACCCCAACCTAGATCCAGAATTAGAGGCGGCCAAATACTTTAAAGAAGCCTTCACGTCCGATCAAGGTGATAACCCCGGCGTAGCGGATACGAAGACTGCATTAGAAGGCGCCCGCCAAATCTTGATGGAGCGCTTTGCTGAAGATGCTGGCTTGGTGCAATCATTGAGAGCGTACTTGCAAGACCATGGTGTAGTGGAATCTAAGGTCATTGCGGGCAAAGAGCAAGATGGCGAGAAATTTGCTGATTACTTTGATTACTTTGAACCGATAAAAGCGATTCCGTCACATCGTGCGCTTGCGTTATTCAGGGGGCGCCGCGAGCAGATCTTGATGGTCAATCTTCGCTTGGATAGCGAAGCAGAAAAACCCAAATGGGACGCACCACATAATCCTTGCGAATCTCGCATTGCCAATCAATTTAAGATCAAAAATGAAGGACGACTAGCCGATCAATGGCTGGCTGACACCGTGCGCTGGACTTGGCGCATTAAATGCTCCTTGCATCTAGAGTCTGAGCTCATGAGCGCACTTCGTGATCGCTCAGATACAGAGGCAATCCATGTGTTTGCACTTAACCTCAAAGCTTTACTACTCGCCGCCCCAGCTGGCCCTAGGGTTACGATTGGTTTAGATCCTGGTATGCGTACCGGCGTGAAGGTGGCTGTGGTGGATGTAACTGGTAAGGTGCTAGATACCGATGTGATCTATCCACATCAGCCTAAAAATGACTGGGCAGGATCACTGTACGCCCTCAGTAAGTTGGCTGAGAAGTATCAAGCAAGCTTAATTTCGATTGGCAATGGCACTGCATCGCGTGAGACTGATAAATTAGCGCAGGATCTGATTAAAGCTAGACCAGAGCTCAAGCTAACTAAGATCGTGGTCTCAGAAGCAGGAGCCTCTGTTTACTCTGCCTCGGAATATGCTTCTAAAGAACTTCCCGGCATGGATGTTTCACTTCGTGGCGCCGTGTCGATTGCACGTCGCCTACAAGACCCCTTGGCTGAATTGGTCAAGATTGATCCTAAATCGATTGGCGTTGGCCAGTATCAGCATGATGTGATGCAAACACAGTTAGCCAAATCATTGGTTGCAGTGGTTGAGGATTGCGTGAATGCAGTGGGCGTCGATGTGAATACCGCCTCAGCACCATTACTCTCGAGAGTATCTGGACTCTCATCGACTGTAGCAGAAGGCATTGTGTCTTATCGCGATATCAATGGGATGTTCAAGTCCAGGGCAGACCTTAGAAGTGTGCCACGCTTAGGCGAGAAGACTTTTGAGCAAGCAGCGGGATTCTTGCGCATCATGAATGGCAACGACCCGTTAGATGCTTCAGCGGTGCATCCAGAATCTTATCCTTTGGTTGAGAAGATTCTGAAAGACATCAAGAAGAGCGTTAAAGAGGTTATTGGCGATGCAACGATTCTGAAAAATCTAAATCCTGAAAAATACGCTGATGAGAAATTTGGAGTGCCAACGATCACGGATATTCTGAAAGAATTAGAAAAGCCAGGACGTGACCCCAGACCTGAGTTCACAACCGCCACCTTTAAAGATGGTATTGAGAAGATCAGCGATCTCAAATCTGAAATGATTTTAGAAGGGGTTGTGACGAACGTCGCTGCCTTTGGTGCCTTCGTAGATATTGGTGTACATCAAGATGGCTTAGTGCATATATCCGCTTTATCTAATACCTTTGTTAAAGACCCCCACTCCGTTGTCAAAGCAGGTCAGGTAGTTAAAGTAAAAGTGCTTGAGGTTGACGAGAAGCGTAAACGGATCGCACTTACCATGTGCTTAACTGATGAGACCCCCAAAGCAAATCAAGGGGATAAGTCAGAGCAAAGATCTCCTAATAGACCAAATACGCCTAAGGCTCCAAGAGCTCAAGATCTCAGAAAGCCTCAAGAAGATCGACGTTCTCCGCCAATCAACAACGCAATGGCAGCGGCATTTGGAAAGTTAAAAAAGTAATACGCCATTAGCCATTTGAAATAGGTAATTCAACGTAATCTTGAACGCTAGGCTCTAGATTTAGCGGTGCATTCACTTTTATTTTGACTTTAATGTTTATAGTCTCCGCTACTGGTGCGTATGATCATCAATAAGGCGCATCTAGGGTAAACACTATGGTCAATTACGACTTGTGAGTCAGTAGTTTGTTTGGCATTGCAGATATACTTTATCCAAGCAGGAGAGAGAGGGTCAAACCTCCACCGAAGGCGCAAACTCCCATGAACGCTCAGGTATCCAATGGAGATGTACTGCTTAATTTGAATCGCCGACTGGAGAGTCATCATTCAATTGAATGATGCACCGAAGGAGCAAGTACTTAATATCCATTAAGTACGAATCTCTCAGGTATCAAGGACAGGGGGAGCGGTAGCCTGGATTGATCTAATGTGGTTTACATTAGTTAAGCCGGGCATCAGCTTAAGGCTTGATTTAAATGCAAACCCATTCAAAAAAACATTTCGATATTCTTATTTTTGGAGCCTCTTACGGTTCTTTACTGGCTACTAAATTAGCCTTGGCAGGTCATAACGCAACCTTAGTGTGTTTGCCGGCAGAAGTAGAGCTGATCAACACTGTGGGCACGCGCGTTCGTTTACCTATTAAGGGTCGCGAAGGCTTGGTGGAAATTGATTCCCGCGGTTTGCCAGGCAAGATTAGTGCGGCTACACCAGAAAATGTCAATCCAGCCAACTTTGATTTGGTGGTGCTGGCTATGCAAGAGCCCCAATATGGCGCTCCTACTGTGCGCGCCCTATTGGAGGCGGTAGCAGTCGCACATATTCCAACCATGTCGATTATGAATATGCCGCCATTACCATATCTAGCACGCGTTCCAAGCCTGAATGCAAACGACTACCGTGATTGCTATACAGCACCTGAAGTCTGGGATAAGTTCGATCCAAAATTGATGACCTTATGTAGTCCTGACGCCCAAGCCTTTAGACCTCCAGAAGAGGGCGTCAACGTATTGCAGGTGCGTTTACCAACCAACTTTAAAGCTGCTCGTTTTGAGTCTGAAGATCACACCAATATGCTGCGTCAAATAGCCGCTGATATTGAAGCTGTGCGATTTGAAGTGGATGGTGAAAAGATAGAGTTGCCGGTGAAGTTGAAGGTGTTCGATTCTGTATTTGTGCCATTGGCTAAGTGGAGTATGTTGGTTTCCGGAAACTATCGGTGCATCACTGCTGCCGGAATGCGTCCAATCAAAGAAGCCGTTCACTCTGACATCAAACAATCTGAAGCAACCTATGCGTGGGTTAGAGATTTGTGCATTTCTCTTGGTGCTGATCCCAAGGATTTGGTTCCGTTTGAAAAGTATGCTGCAGCAGCAAATGGATTAGGCAGCCCTTCTTCGGCAGCAAGGGCGTTGTTTGGTGGCGCAAAGAATATCGAGCGGGTGGATAAATTGGTGCAACTCATTGCCAAGCAGAAGGGCAAAAGCCTGCCCGTTATTGATGAGGTGGTTACGCTGGTCAATGCCCAGCTTGAGAAAAACCGAGCACAGTAAGCCTTACTAAGGGGGTCTTTTGACCCCCTAAAGGCTGTATTGGCAGTCATCAATTTGTCATATATATTTCTATATAATTGGAAATATGAAAAATCCAGATGCTATCTCAGCTTTCCTAGCACTAGGGCAGGAATCCCGTCTTAACGTCTTTCGTCTGATTGTTCAGCGAGGCGATGTTGGCCTGACCCCAAGTCAAATCATTGAAAAATTGGGCATTCCGAATGCCACCTTGAGCTTTCACTTAAAAGAATTGGTTCAGGCGAACTTACTGCTAGTGGAACGTCAGAGTCGCAATCTCATCTATCGCCCTAATGCCAAGTTGGTTCAAGACCTCAGTGAGTTCTTATTGGATAACTGTTGTGGTGGCAAATCTTGTGCCAATACCAAATCCCTTAAAAAGGTTAAATCACTATGAAGCAATACAACATCCTCTTTTTGTGCACCCATAACTCCGCAAGATCTGTCCTGGGAGAGGCGCTTGCCTCAACTCACGCTAGCGGTAAGTTTGTTGGTTATTCCGCTGGCTCGACACCAGGCGCAACCGTTAACCCTTTTGCTGCTGAGATTGCCAAAGAGTTGGGCTACCCAGAAGAAAATCTCAGAAGTAAGAGTTGGGATGAGTATGGTTTGCCAGGTGCGCCAGAGATGGATTTCATCATCACGGTGTGCGATAACGCGGCAGGTGAGGTTTGTCCATTTTGGCCAGGTAAGCCAGCTACAGCCCACTGGGGATTTCCTGATCCATCACAAGTTCAGGGTGGCGATGAAGAAAAGCGTAGGGCATTTAGGGATGTCATGATTGGCCTTAAAAAGCGCATCGATTTGATGGCAGATATGCCATTAGACAAATTAGATTCAATGAGTTTAAAAGAGATCCACACAAAAGCATGAGTTCACTTACTAAAAAACTGTCATTTCTAGATCGTTATTTGACGGTCTGGATCTTCGCCGCCATGGCCTTGGGTATTGGTCTTGGCTACTTCTATCCTGGGGTAGAGGGTTTTATTAATTCCTTTCAGGTCGGCACTACCAATATTCCTATTGCGATTGGTTTGATCTTGATGATGTATCCACCTTTTGCGAAGGTGCGTTACGAAGACTTGCCAGATGTATTTAAAGACAAGCGTATCTTTGGAATTGCCTTCTTGATGAATTGGATTATTGCTCCAGTCCTGATGTTCTTTCTGGCGATTACCTTTGTGCCAGATC
>Ga0118677_10014221_pt1 | contig 11287 bp, 4 predicted proteins | sample AliMusrvi5mmetaG_FD_86154 | JGI IMG/M metagenome (GOLD analysis project Ga0118677, IMG submission 86154)
ACATATGATAGTAATGGAATATTAATCACTGAATATATATCAGGTTCTACAATTATAAATAATACATTAAGTGGCTTAACAGATGTTAATATTAATAATCCACAAAATTATGAAGTTTTAGTTTATAGTTCAGGTAAGTGGGTTAATTCGGGTGTTACCTTTGGTACTGGTTCAACAGGCGCTGATGGTACGAGTGGTAGCTCAGGTATAGATGGAACTTCTGGTAGTTCAGGTACTAATGGTACATCTGGTAGTTCAGGTACCAATGGTACAGATGGAACTTCTGGTAGTTCAGGTACTAATGGTACAGATGGAACTTCTGGCTCATCAGGCACTTCTGGTTCATCTGGTAGTTCAGGTACTAATGGTACAGATGGAACTTCTGGTTCATCAGGCACTTCTGGTTCATCTGGTAGTTCAGGTACTAATGGTACAGATGGAACTTCTGGCAGTTCAGGTACAAATGGAACTTCTGGTAGTTCAGGCACAAATGGAACCTCAGGTACAAACGGAACCTCTGGTAGTTCAGGTTCATCAGGTTCATCAGGTACAAATGGAACCTCTGGTAGTTCAGGTTCATCAGGTTCATCAGGTACAAATGGAACCTCTGGTAGTTCAGGCTCATCAGGCACAAATGGAACTTCTGGCTCATCAGGCACAAATGGAACATCAGGTAGTTCAGGTACAAATGGAACTTCTGGTAGTTCAGGCTCATCAGGTACAAATGGAACTTCTGGTAGTTCAGGTTCATCAGGTACTAATGGCACTTCTGGTAGTTCAGGTACAAATGGAACTTCTGGTAGTTCAGGCACAAATGGAACCTCAGGTAGTTCAGGTACAAATGGAACTTCTGGTAGTTCAGGTACAAATGGAACTTCTGGTAGTTCAGGTTCATCAGGCACTTCTGGTAGTTCAGGCACAAATGGAACTTCTGGTAGTTCAGGTAGTTCAGGTACTAATGGCACTTCTGGTTCATCAGGTAGTTCAGGTTCATCAGGTACAGATGGAACTTCTGGTAGTTCAGGTCAGGATGGTATATCTGATAAATATGCAACAACATCAACATCAACAATATCTATACCAATAACGCATCCAACTATAGTATCATTTACAGGTGCTACTGGATTATCATATAGTATTGGACAAGAAATAATAATAGCATACGATTCTGGTCACACATTTACTGCAAGTGTGACTAGTTATAATAAATTAACAGGTGAATTTACAGTTTCATCAACAAATAATATTGGCTCTGGTACTTTTTCATTTTGGGCTATTAACTTAAATGGCGCACCTGGTCCTTCTGGTACAAATGGAACCTCAGGATCATCAGGTAGTTCAGGTACAAACGGTACCTCTGGTACGAATGGAACTTCAGGTAGTTCAGGTACAAATGGAACTTCAGGTAGTTCAGGTACGAATGGAACTTCAGGTAGTTCAGGTACGAATGGAACTTCTGGTAGTTCAGGTACTAATGGAACATCAGGTAGTTCAGGTACTAATGGAACATCAGGTAGTTCAGGCACAAACGGAACATCTGGTAGTTCAGGCACTAATGGAACTTCTGGTAGTTCAGGCACAAATGGAACTTCTGGTAGTTCAGGTACAAACGGAACCTCAGGAAGTTCAGGCTCATCAGGTACGAATGGAACATCTGGTAGTTCAGGCTCATCAGGTACGAATGGAACATCTGGTAGTTCAGGCTCATCGGGTACAAACGGAACCTCTGGTAGTTCAGGTACAAATGGAACTTCTGGTAGTTCAGGTACAAATGGAACTTCTGGTAGTTCAGGTACAAACGGAACTTCTGGTAGTTCAGGTACTTCTGGTAGTTCAGGTACAAATGGAACTTCTGGTAGTTCAGGCTCATCAGGTACGAATGGAACATCTGGTAGTTCAGGCTCATCAGGTATAAATGGAACATCTGGTAGTTCTGGTAGCTCAGGTACAAATGGAACATCTGGTAGCTCAGGTACAAATGGAACTTCTGGTAGTTCAGGCTCATCAGGTACGAATGGAACATCTGGTAGTTCAGGCTCATCAGGTATAAATGGAACATCTGGTAGTTCTGGTAGCTCAGGTACAAACGGAACCTCAGGAAGTTCAGGTTCTTCTGGTAGTTCAGGTACAAATGGAACTTCTGGTAGTTCAGGTAGTTCAGGTAGTTCAGGTACTAATGGAACCTCAGGAAGTTCAGGCTCATCAGGCACTAATGGAACTTCTGGTAGTTCAGGTTCGTCAGGTACAAATGGAACCTCTGGCTCATCTGGTAGTTCAGGTACAAATGGAACCTCTGGCTCATCAGGTAGTTCAGGAACAAATGGAACTTCTGGTAGTTCAGGTACAAATGGAACCTCTGGTAGTTCAGGTAGTTCAGGCACTAATGGAACTTCTGGTAGTTCAGGTACACATGGAACAAATGGCACTTCAGGCTCATCAGGAACGTCAGGCTCATCAGGTAGTTCAGGTACAAATGGAACTTCTGGTAGTTCAGGCTCATCAGGTACTAATGGCACTTCTGGTAGTTCAGGCTCATCAGGTACTAATGGCACTTCTGGTAGTTCAGGTACACATGGTACGAATGGAACTTCAGGCTCATCTGGTAGTTCAGGCTCATCAGGTACGAATGGTACTTCAGGTAGTTCTGGTTCATCAGGTACAAATGGAACTTCTGGTAGTTCTGGTTCATCAGGTACAAATGGAACTTCAGGCTCATCAGGTAGTTCAGGTACAAATGGAACTTCAGGCTCATCAGGTACAAATGGAACTTCAGGCAGTTCAGGCTCATCTGGCTCATCTGGCATCAATGGAACCTCTGGTATTTCAGGTAGTTCAGGTACAAATGGTACCTCTGGTAGTTCAGGTACAAATGGTACTTCTGGCTCATCTGGTAGTTCAGGTGTGAATGGTACCTCTGGAAGTTCAGGTTCATCAGGTACTAATGGAACTTCAGGTAGTTCAGGTAGTTCAGGTACAAATGGCACTTCTGGTAGTTCAGGTACAAATGGCACTTCTGGTAGTTCAGGTACAAATGGCACTTCTGGTAGTTCAGGTACAAATGGCACTTCTGGTAGTTCAGGTACAAATGGCACTTCAGGTAGTTCAGGCACGAATGGAACCTCTGGTAGTTCAGGCACGAATGGAACCTCTGGTTCATCAGGTAGTTCAGGTACTAATGGTACATCTGGTAGTTCAGGCTCATCAGGTACAAATGGAACTTCTGGTAGTTCAGGCTCATCAGGTACTAATGGCACTTCAGGTAGTTCAGGTACAAATGGAACCTCTGGCAGTTCAGGCTTATCAGGTACGAATGGCACATCTGGTAGTTCAGGCTCATCAGGCACTAATGGTACTTCTGGTAGTTCAGGCTCATCAGGCACAAATGGAACTTCTGGTTCATCAGGTAGTTCTGGTAGTTCAGGTACAAATGGCACTTCTGGTAGTTCAGGCTCATCAGGTACAAATGGAACCTCTGGCAGTTCAGGCTCATCAGGCAGTTCAGGTACAAATGGAACTTCTGGTTCATCAGGTAGTTCTGGTAGTTCAGGTACAAATGGCACTTCTGGTAGTTCAGGCTCATCAGGTACAAATGGAACATCAGGTAGTTCAGGTACGAATGGTACTTCTGGTTCATCAGGTAGTTCAGGTACGAATGGTACTTCTGGTAGTTCAGGCTCATCAGGTAGTTCAGGTACAAATGGAACTTCTGGTAGTTCAGGTACATCTGGTACAAATGGCACCTCTGGTAGTTCAGGCTCTTCTGGTAGTTCAGGTACTAATGGAACCTCAGGTAGTTCAGGTACTAATGGAACCTCAGGCAGTTCAGGCTCATCAGGCTCATCAGGCACAAATGGAACTTCTGGTAGTTCAGGTAGTTCAGGTACTAATGGAACCTCTGGTAGTTCTGGTAGTTCAGGAACAAATGGAACCTCAGGTAGTTCGGGTAGTTCAGGAACAAATGGAACTTCAGGCAGTTCTGGTAGTTCAGGAACAAATGGAACCTCAGGCAGTTCGGGTAGTTCAGGTACAAATGGAACCTCAGGTAGTTCAGGCTCATCAGGTACGAATGGAACCTCAGGTAGTTCGGGTACCTCAGGTAGTTCGGGTACCTCTGGTAGTTCAGGCTCATCAGGTACGAATGGAACCTCTGGTAGTTCAGGCTCATCAGGTACAAACGGAACCTCTGGTAGTTCAGGCTCATCAGGTACAAACGGAACCTCTGGTAGTTCAGGCTCATCAGGTACAAACGGAACCTCTGGATCATCAGGTACAAACGGAACCTCTGGATCATCAGGTACAAACGGAACCTCTGGATCATCAGGTACAAACGGAACCTCTGGCTCATCAGGCACAAACGGAACCTCAGGTAGTTCAGGCTCATCAGGCACGAATGGAACCTCTGGTAGTTCAGGTACTAATGGAACCTCTGGTAGTTCAGGTACAAACGGAACCTCTGGTAGTTCAGGTACAAACGGAACCTCTGGTAGTTCAGGCTCATCAGGTACAAACGGAACCTCTGGTAGTTCAGGCTGTTCAGGCTCATCAGGTACAAATGGAACATCAGGTAGTTCAGGTAGCTCAGGCACTAATGGAACTTCTGGCTCATCAGGTAGTTCAGGCTCATCAGGTACTAATGGAACATCTGGTAGTTCAGGCTCATCAGGTACAAATGGCACTTCTGGTAGTTCTGGCTCATCAGGAACTAATGGTACTTCTGGTAGTTCTGGCTCATCAGGTACGAATGGTACTTCTGGTAGTTCTGGCTCATCAGGCACCAATGGCACTTCTGGTAGTTCTGGCTCATCAGGTACTAATGGCACTTCTGGTAGTTCTGGCTCATCAGGCACAAACGGAACCTCTGGCTCATCAGGTAGTTCAGGCACAAACGGAACCTCTGGCTCATCAGGTACAAACGGAACCTCTGGTAGTTCAGGCTCATCAGGTACAAACGGAACATCTGGTAGTTCAGGCAGTTCAGGTAGTTCAGGTACAAACGGAACCTCAGGTAGTTCTGGCTCATCAGGCACAAACGGAACCTCTGGCTCATCAGGCACAAACGGAACCTCTGGTAGTTCAGGCTCATCAGGTACAAATGGAACTTCAGGTTCATCAGGCACAAACGGAACCTCTGGTAGTTCAGGCTCATCAGGCACAAACGGAACCTCTGGTAGTTCAGGTAGTTCAGGTAGTTCAGGTACAAATGGAACTTCAGGTAGTTCAGGTAGTTCAGGTAGTTCAGGTACAAATGGAACTTCAGGTAGTTCAGGTAGTTCAGGCACAAATGGAACTTCAGGTTCATCAGGCACAAACGGAACCTCAGGTAGTTCTGGCTCATCAGGCACAAACGGAACCTCAGGTAGTTCAGGTAGTTCAGGTACCAATGGAACCTCAGGTAGTTCAGGTACCAATGGAACCTCTGGTAGTTCAGGTACAAACGGAACCTCAGGTAGTTCTGGCTCATCAGGTACAAACGGAACCTCAGGTAGTTCAGGCTCATCAGGTACAAACGGAACCTCAGGTAGTTCAGGCTCGTCAGGTACAAATGGTACATCAGGTAGTTCAGGCTCGTCAGGTACAAATGGTACCTCTGGCTCATCTGGTAGTTCAGGTACGAATGGAACATCTGGTAGTTCAGGTACGAATGGAAGTTCAGGTACGAATGGTACATCAGGTAGTTCAGGTAGTTCAGGTACAAATGGAACCTCTGGCTCATCAGGTAGTTCAGGTACAAATGGAACCTCTGGCTCATCAGGTAGTTCAGGTACAAATGGAACCTCTGGCTCATCAGGTAGTTCAGGTACAAATGGAACCTCTGGCTCATCAGGTACAAATGGAACCTCAGGTAGTTCTGGCTCATCAGGCACAAATGGTACTTCAGGTAGTTCTGGCTCATCAGGCACAAATGGTACCTCTGGTAGTTCAGGAACAAATGGAACTTCTGGTAGTTCAGGAACAAATGGTACCTCTGGTAGTTCTGGCTCATCAGGTACAAACGGAACCTCAGGTAGTTCAGGCTCATCAAGTACAAACGGAACCTCAGGTAGTTCAGGCTCGTCAGGTACAAATGGTACATCAGGTAGTTCAGGCTCGTCAGGTACCAATGGAACCTCAGGTAGTTCAGGTACAAACGGAAGTTCAGGTACAAACGGAACCTCAGGTAGTTCTGGCTCATCAGGCACAAACGGAACCTCAGGTAGTTCAGGCTCGTCAGGCACAAACGGAACCTCAGGTAGTTCTGGCTCGTCAGGTACAAATGGTACTTCTGGTAGTTCAGGCTCGTCAGGTACAAATGGAACCTCTGGCTCATCTGGTAGTTCAGGTACGAATGGAACATCTGGTAGTTCAGGTACGAATGGAACATCTGGTAGTTCAGGCACGAATGGTAGTTCAGGTACGAATGGTACATCAGGTAGTTCAGGTAGTTCAGGTACGAATGGTACATCAGGTAGTTCAGGTAGTTCAGGTACGAATGGTACATCAGGTAGTTCAGGTAGTTCAGGTACAAATGGAACCTCTGGCTCATCAGGTAGTTCAGGTACAAATGGAACCTCTGGCTCATCAGGTAGTTCAGGTACAAATGGAACTTCAGGTTCATCTGGCAGTTCAGGTACGAATGGCACTTCTGGTAGTTCAGGTAGTTCAGGCACTAATGGAACTTCTGGTAGTTCAGGCTCGTCAGGTACGAATGGTACTTCTGGTAGTTCTGGTAGTTCAGGCTCGTCAGGTACAAATGGCACTTCTGGTAGTTCAGGTTCATCAGGTACGAATGGCACTTCTGGTAGTTCAGGTTCATCAGGTACGAATGGCACTTCTGGTAGTTCAGGCTCGTCAGGTACGAATGGTACTTCTGGTAGTTCAGGCTCATCAGGTACGAATGGCACTTCTGGTAGTTCAGGCACTTCTGGTAGTTCAGGCTCGTCAGGTACAAATGGAACTTCAGGTTCATCTGGTAGTTCAGGTAGTTCAGGAACAAATGGGACTTCTGGTAGTTCAGGTGTATCACCTAGTTATAATGGTGTGTCTTCAACTTGTATTATAATATCTAGCTTGATTGTTGGAAATAATATAACTTTAACCGCATCTACAAATTTAGCATATAGTATAAATCAACATTTAATAGTTGTTAATAATGTTAATGATTATTTTACTGGACTTGTAATTTCTTATGATCCTTCTACTGGTGTATTGGTGTTGAAAGTTGAAACAATTAGTGGAACCGCACAATTTTGTATTTGGCATATAAATGTAGAAGGCGCTGCTGGTGGTGATGGATCATCAGGTACGGATGGTACATCAGCAACAAATGGTACTTCTGGTAGTTCAGGTTCATCAGGTAGTTCAGGAACCAATGGAACCTCTGGTAGTTCAGGTTCATCAGGTACGAATGGTACCTCTGGTAGTTCAGGTACGAATGGTACCTCTGGTAGTTCAGGCTCATCAGGTACTAATGGTACTTCTGGTAGTTCAGGCTCATCAGGTACGAATGGTACTTCAGGTTCATCAGGTACGAATGGTACTTCAGGTAGTTCTGGTAGTTCAGGAACAAATGGTACTTCTGGTAGTTCAGGAACACATGGAACGAATGGAACCTCTGGTAGTTCAGGTAGTTCAGGTACAAATGGAACCTCTGGCTCATCAGGTAGTTCAGGTACAAATGGAACCTCTGGCTCATCAGGTAGTTCAGGTACAAATGGTACATCTGGTAGTTCAGGTACTAATGGAACATCTGGTAGTTCAGGTAGTTCAGGCTCATCAGGTACTAATGGTACTTCTGGTAGTTCAGGTTCATCAGGTACGAATGGTACTTCTGGTAGTTCAGGTTCATCAGGTACGAATGGAACTTCTGGTAGTTCAGGCTCATCAGGTACGAATGGTACTTCTGGTAGTTCAGGTACGAATGGAACTTCAGGTAGTTCAGGTAGTTCAGGCTCATCAGGTACGAATGGTACTTCAGGTAGTTCAGGCTCATCAGGTACAAATGGTACTTCTGGTAGTTCAGGAATCTCAGGCACAAACGGAACCTCTGGTAGTTCAGGCTCATCGGGTACTAATGGTACTTCTGGTAGTTCAGGTTCATCAGGTATAAATGGAACTTCAGGTAGTTCAGGTAGTTCAGGTACCAATGGAACCTCTGGTAGTTCAGGTACAAATGGTACTTCTGGTAGTTCAGGCTCATCAGGTACGAATGGTACTTCTGGTAGTTCAGGTTCATCAGGTACTAATGGAACTTCTGGTAGTTCAGGTAGTTCAGGCTCATCAGGTACGAATGGTAGTTCAGGTAGTTCAGGCTCATCAGGTACAAATGGAACTTCTGGTTCATCAGGTAGTTCAGGTACAAATGGTACTTCTGGTAGTTCAGGTAGTTCAGGTACAAATGGAACCTCAGGTAGTTCAGGTAGTTCAGGTACAAATGGAACTTCTGGTAGTTCAGGTACGAATGGAACTTCTGGTTCATCAGGTAGTTCAGGTGCGAATGGAACTTCTGGTAGTTCAGGTAGTTCAGGTACAAATGGAACTTCTGGTAGTTCAGGTAGTTCAGGTACAAATGGAACTTCAGGTAGTTCAGGCTCATCAGGTACAAATGGAACTTCTGGTTCATCTGGTAGTTCAGGTACAAATGGAACCTCAGGTAGTTCAGGTACTCACGGTACAAATGGAACCTCTGGTAGTTCAGGTAGTTCGGGTACGAATGGAACCTCTGGTAGTTCAGGCTCATCAGGTAGTTCAGGCACGAATGGAGCTTCTGGTAGTTCAGGTAGTTCAGGTACAAATGGCACTTCTGGTAGTTCAGGCTCATCGGGTACTAATGGCACTTCTGGTAGTTCAGGTAGTTCAGGTACAAATGGCACATCTGGTTCATCAGGTAGTTCAGGTACAAATGGTACATCAGGTAGTTCAGGCTCATCAGGTACGAATGGTACATCAGGTAGTTCAGGCTCATCAGGTACGAATGGTACTTCTGGTAGTTCAGGCTCATCAGGTACGAATGGTACTTCAGGTAGTTCAGGTAGTTCAGGTACGAATGGAACTTCAGGTAGTTCAGGTAGTTCAGGTACAAATGGAACTTCTGGTAGTTCAGGTAATTCAGGTACAAATGGGACATCTGGTAGTTCAGGTAGTTCAGGTACGAATGGAACTTCTGGTAGTTCAGGTAGTTCAGGTACAAATGGCACATCAGGTAGTTCAGGTACATCAGGTACAAATGGTACATCAGGTAGTTCAGGCTTTTCAGGTGTTAATGGTTTAGATGGTACGAATGGAACTTCTGGTAGCTCAGGTTCATCAGGTACGAATGGCACTTCTGGTAGTTCAGGCAGTTCAGGTACAAATGGCACTTCTGGTAGTTCAGGTAGTTCAGGTACAAATGGAACCTCAGGTTCATCTGGTAGTTCAGGTACAAATGGAACCTCAGGTAATTCAGGTAGTTCAGGTACGAATGGAACTTCTGGTAGTTCAGGTTCATCAGGTACGAATGGCACTTCTGGTAGTTCAGGCAGTTCAGGTACAAATGGAACCTCAGGTTCATCTGGTAGTTCAGGTACAAATGGAACCTCAGGTAGTTCAGGTACAAATGGAACCTCAGGTAGTTCAGGTAGTTCAGGTAGTTCAGGTACGAATGGAACTTCTGGTAGTTCAGGCTCATCAGGTACGAATGGAACTTCTGGTAGTTCAGGTAGTTCAGGTACGAATGGAACTTCTGGTAGTTCAGGTAGTTCAGGTACTAATGGAACTTCAGGTAGTTCAGGTAGTTCAGGTACGAATGGAACTTCTGGTAGTTCAGGTAGTTCAGGTACGAATGGAACTTCTGGCAGTTCAGGTAGTTCAGGTACGAATGGAACTTCTGGTAGTTCAGGTAGTTCAGGTACGAATGGAACTTCTGGTTCATCAGGTAGTTCAGGTACGAATGGAACTTCTGGTAGTTCAGGTAGTTCAGGTACAAATGGAACTTCTGGTTCATCAGGTAGTTCAGGTACAAATGGAACTTCTGGTAGTTCAGGTAGTTCAGGTACGAATGGAACCTCAGGTTCATCAGGTTCATCAGGCACAAATGGAACCTCAGGTTCATCAGGTTCATCAGGCACAAATGGAACCTCAGGTAGTTCAGGTAGTTCAGGTACGAATGGAACTTCTGGTAGTTCAGGTAGTTCAGGTACGAATGGAACTTCTGGTAGTTCAGGCAATTCAGGTACGAATGGAACTTCTGGTAGTTCAGGTATTAATGGAACATCAGGTAGTTCAGGCGCAAATGGAAATGCTAATTTTTCAACAGATATAAATTTATATTATGATAATGTAGCAGATATATTATACACACCAACCATAGTTGTAAGTACACAAATTGTATACCCGACAACAGGATATGGTACTGGTATGATTTTAGGTTCAGATTCAACTGGAGGTGTTAGTTGGGTTGCTGGTTCAGGATTGTCTGGTAGTTCTGGTACGAATGGAACATCAGGTACAAATGGTACTTCTGGTAGTTCAGGTTCATCTGGAATTGGTGTAAATGGAACCTCAGGTATATTACCTGGAATTGGCTCTAATTATCAATTATTATATAGAGATACAGCCGCAACATATGGATATAATACAACTTCATCAATTTATGTTGTACCATCAACTGGTGCATTTTATGCAACCGAAAAACATTTTAGAATAAAACATCCAACTAAAGAAAATAAACATTTAATATACTCTTCGGTTGAATCACCTTATAATGGAGTACAATTGACAGGTAAAGATGTGATAAATAATGGTTATTGTAAAGTTGATTTACCAGATTATATTTATAATTTAATATATTCTGAAAATGTTTCTATTCAAGTAACACCTATAAAACATTATAAATTAATTGCTATTGATGATATAGTTATTGAAGAGAATTATTTTACTGTTTCTATTGAAGATTATGATAATCGATCATATGAATTTTTCTGGACATTAACTGGTGAAAGAAAAGATGTTGCTAAATTGGAGACTGAGGTTGATGATTAATAAAAAAGTCAGAACTAAGTTCTGACTTTTTTGTATAATTCTATATGATCACTACATATACCATAACATAAATTTAATTCTTCATTAGTATAATTTGATAATTCAGGTAAAACACAAATTGATCCATAATAAGTTAAATTTTTACCAGGATAAGTCCAAATAAAACCTTTATTTGTTAAAATAAAATCATCATTTTGATGCCAAAAAAAATTAGAATATTTATATTTCCATTTTTTTAAAAAGGTGTTATTTTTTCAACGCTTTAGGAAATTAACTTAAACAAATAAACTCT
>Ga0118677_10014223_pt1 | contig 11286 bp, 10 predicted proteins | sample AliMusrvi5mmetaG_FD_86154 | JGI IMG/M metagenome (GOLD analysis project Ga0118677, IMG submission 86154)
GCCCGAGATGGCCACGGCGTCGGCGATCTTGTTGCCGCTCAGGAGCTTGGGGAAGAGCTGCAGGTTGCAGAAGCAGGGGTCGCGGAACTTGAGCCGGTACGGATACCGCGACCCGTCGCTCTCGATGTAGGTGCCGAACTCGCCGCGCGGGTTCTCCTGGCCGACGTAGCACGAGCCCGGCGGCGGCGTGATCACGTAGGGCGCGCGTAGCGAGCCGAGCTGGACCGGGCCCTTGGGCAGCATGTCGAGGCACTGCTCGACGATCCTGACGCTCTCGCGCAGCTCCATCATGCGGACCTTGTAGCGGTCGAAGATGTCGCCGTGAGCGAGCGTGCAGACCTCGAAGTCGAGCTCCGGGTAGACCGAGTAGGGCCGCGTGCGGCGCAGGTCGAGGGCGACGGCCGAAGCGCGCGCGTTGGGGCCCGTGATGCCGTAGTCCATCACGTCCTGCTGCGTGATCACGCCCTTGCCCATGCAGCGCTGCAGGAAGACGGCGTTGTCGTCCACGAGCGACTCGTACTCGTCGATCATCTTCGGCATCCGCTTCATGAAGTCGCGGCACTTCTCGACCCAGCCGTCCGGCAGGTCGTAGCGCACGCCGCCGAAGCGGAAGTAGTTGAACATCATGCGCGCGCCCGTGAGCTCCTCGAGCAGGTCGAGGATGCCCTCGCGGTCGCGGAACATGTAGAAGACCATCGCCGTACCCAGCGGCGCCAGGTCGGCGGTGAACGTGCCGACCGCGACCAGGTGGCTGGCGATGCGCGAGAGCTCGCCGGTGATGACGCGGATGAACTCCGCCCGCCGCGTCGGCCGGATGCCCATGAGCTTCTCGACGGTCATCACGTAGCCCCACTCGCAGTTGATGCCGGCGACGTACTCGGTGCGGTCGACGATGGGGATGTACTGGAAGTAGGTGCGCTTCTCGGCGAGCTTCTCCTTGCAGCGGTGCAGGTAGCCGATCACAGGGATGACGTCCTTGACGAGCTCGCCGTCGAGCGTCACCACGAGGCGCAGCACGCCGTGCGTGGACGGGTGCTGCGGGCCCATGTTGACGACGACCTCGTTGAAGGCGAGGCCCTCGACGTCCGAGCCCTCGCCGCGCGCGGTGGCCTCGTCGATGCGCCGCAGGGCGAGCTTGACGGCCTCGTCGGGCTCCGGCGTGTCGAACTGCTCAAACATGCGGGTGGTTCTCGACGAGGTCTACGTAGTCCTTGCGCAGCGGGTGGCCGACGAAGTCGTCCTTGAGCAGGATGCGGCGCAGGTCGGGATGCCCGAGATACTTGATCCCGACCATGTCCCAGGCCTCGCGCTCGTGCCAGTCGGCGGCCGGCCAGACGCCGGTCACGGTGTCGACCTCGGCCTTGCCGCGGGGCAGCTCCACGTGCAGCTCCAGATACGTGTTCGTCTTCCACGAGTAGACGTGGTAGATGCTCTCGATGTGCTTCACCTTGTCGACGCCGGCGACGAAGTTGAGCGTCTCGTAGCCGATCTCAGGGTGCCCCTTGAGGCGCGCCGCGAGGTCCTTGAGGGCGCTCTTGTCGCAGCGCGCCACGACGGTGTCCGGCTCCTGCACGCGCACGTCCCGCACCTCGTCGCCGAAGTCGGCGACCAGGCGGGCCGCGATCGCGTCCATCTCCATGGGGTTGGTGCCGATCTCGAGAGCCACGCTCAGCTCTCCTCCGCCGGCACCGGCGCCGGCGCCTCGACGGCCGCGACGGGCGACACGGCGGCGCCCGCCGGCCTCTCGGCCACGAACCGATGCTGCTGGATCTTGACCTGCAGCTCCAGTAGCCCCTGGAACAGCGCCTCGGGGCGCGGCGGGCAGCCGGGGACGTACACGTCCACGGGGACGACCTTGTCGACTCCGTTGACGACGTTGTAGCCGTCGTAGAAGGGTCCGCCGCTGGTGGCGCAGGCGCCCATGCTGATGACCCACTTGGGCTCGGCCATCTGGTCGTAGAGCCGCTTGAGGACCGGCGCCATCTTCTCGTTGAGAGTGCCGGCGACGATCATCAGGTCGCACTGGCGCGGCGTCGGCCGGAAGACCTCCATGCCGTAGCGCGCCACGTCGTAACGGGCGAAGCCGGAGCTGAGCATCTCGATGGCGCAGCAGGCGAGCCCGTAAGTGAACGGGAAGACCGAGTGCGAACGCGCCCAGCTGAAGATGAAGTCCGCGGTCGTCGTTATGACGTTGGGCTCGCTGAAGTGCTCGAGCTTGGGGTAGCGGAGGCCGGAGCGCGCCGGAGAAGCGTCGCTCACGCCCACTCCAGGGCTCCCTTGCGCCACGCGTACAGCAGGCCCACGCCGAGGACGGCGATGAACAGCAGCATCTCGACGAAGCCGGACGCGCCGAGCCCGCGGAAGACGAGCGCCCATGGGAACAGGAACACGGCCTCCACATCGAACACGAGGAAGAGGAGGCCGAACACGTAGTAGCGCACCGCGAACGGCGCCCAGGGGTTGCCCACCGGGGGGATGCCGCACTCGTAGGGCGCGAGCTTCTCGGGCGTGAGGTGGCTCGGGTTGATGAGCTTGGAGAAAAGCAGGATGAGCACGACCAGCCCTGCGCCGGCGACGACGAAGAGCCATACGTAGAGCCAGTTGGTGAGATATGTGCTCGTCATACAAAAGCGGAGACCCGCGCTCCGGTTGCGGTCCATTCCCCCCCGGGCGAGTGCTCCGTGGCGCGTACTCTACCAAAGGCCGCGAGCCGCGCGCAACTGGCACGGAAACCTCCGGGGGTATCGGCGGCTCCACGCTTGTATGCAGGGATTTATTGGCACCGAGGCCGTGCCGGGGGCCAAGACCGCGCCCGGCGCCGGGGCAGTGCCGCGCCGGCGCCTCGCCGACTGGTTGCTTTCACTCGGCGAGGCCCCTACCATTCCACTCACCGCTAGATTCCTCACCGACATCCCCCGCATCCGGGACTGCCCATGAGCGTCGGACCCATGGAGATCATCATCGTGCTCGCGCTCGCGCTGCTCATCTTCGGCCCGAAGCGGCTGCCGGAGATGGGGAAGACGCTCGGACGCGCGGCGCGCGAGTTCCGCAAGGCCAGCGACGAGGTCAAGGGCGTGCTCAACCTCAACCTCGACGACGATCAGAAGGGCGCTGGCGGCGCAGTCGCGGCCGTTCCCGCGGCAACGCCGCCCTCTATCCCCGTCGACGGACCCTGGCCGCCCGCAGACACCGCAGGGCGGACTGACTACGCGCCTGCTGCGGACCGTTCCGGCGCGGCGGTGCCGCCCGGCCTCGCCGGCTTCCTCGGCGTTGCCCAGGCGGAGCCGGAAACCGGCGCGGCCGCGGAGGTGTCCGCGGCGCCCGCCTTCGCGAGCTTCCTCGGCGCGGGCGCGGATGCGGAGGCCGATGCGGAGGCAGACGCGGAGCCCGAAGCGCAGACGGCTGCGGAAGCGGATGAGGCGGAACTCGCCGCGCCTGATGAGCCCGCGAGCTCTGACGATCCGGCGCTCCCGGTCGCCGCGGCGGTCGCCGAGCCGGGCGCGGTCGCCGGACCAGAGGCGCGGGCCACCGCGGAGGCCGGCTGATCGGCGTGGCGCTGGACGCTGACGACAGGCTCACTCTCTTCGAGCACCTCAACGAGTTGCGGCGGCGGGCTTTCATCAGCGCCGCCGTCATCGCCGTCGGCGTGCTCGCGGCGGCGATCTTCAACACGTTCGTGTTCAAGGCCCTGCTCTGGCCGCTCGACCAGGTGCACGGCCTGCCCGAGACGGCCTACAAGATCACCACGTTCAGCCCCGCCGAGCCCTTCATGGTGAGCCTCAAGGTCTGGCTCGTCGCGGGCCTCATCATCGCCGCGCCGGTCCTGATCTGGGAGTTCTGGGCTTTCGTCGGGCCGGCCTTCACGACCCGGGAGAAGCGCTATTTCTACCCCATCGTCGCCGCCACCACCGGCCTCTTCCTCGGCGGCGTCGCGCTCGCCTATTTCCTCGTGCTGCCCAAAGGGCTGCAGTGGCTGCTCAGCTTCGGGGCCGGCAACTTCAACGTCCAGAACCGGGCCAGCGACTACTTCACGTTCGTCGCCCTGTTCGTGCTCGCGTTCGGGGCCGTGTTCGAGTTGCCGGTCGTCCTCGTGCTGCTCGCGCGCGTGGGCGTCATCGACGACAAGTTCCTGCGCAAGAACCGCTCCTACGCCATGGTCATCCTCGCCGTGGTCTCGGCCGTCATCACTCCCAGCCAGGACGCCTTCTCGATGCTCGCCATGCTCATCCCGCTCGCTATCCTCTACGAGATCTCGATACATCTCTCGCGGATCGTGCAGCCGAAGAAGGCCCACATCGTGGCGGCCGAGGCGGCGGACGACGACGGGCCGGACGACCTCGGCCCGGCGCCTGCCTGAACCCGCGGGGCGGCCGGCGCGTCACCCATCGAGTACAATGATGAGCCATGGCTGAATACAACCGCTACACCGTAGAGCCGGAGGACGTCCCGCGGCGCAGCCGCAAGCGCCGCGCCAAGTCCACCGCTAAGAAGAAGCACCGGTTCCTCTGGCTCAAGATCGCGCTGCTCGTCGTCCTGCTGCTCGCCATCATCGTCCTCGGCATGGGCGCGGGCGCGATTTTCGCGCTCTCCCGCAACCTGCCGTCGCTCGAGTCGATGCAGAAGAACCCGACGGCGGTCAACACGCGCATCTACGACCAGCACGGCGTGCTCATCGCCGAGCTCCACGGCGCCGAGAACCGCACACTGGTCAGCAGCCAGCAGATCCCCGAGGTCATGAAGCAGGCCACAGTGGCAGTCGAGGACCAGCGCTTCTACGAGCACCACGGCATCGACTTCCAGAGCCTCTTCCGCGCCATCATCACGGACATCCGCGCCGGCAGTGCCGTGCAGGGCGGCTCGACGATCACCGAGCAGTACGTCAAGAACGCCTACGTGGGCAACGAGCGCACCTACACGCGCAAGATCCGGGAGGCCGTGCTCGCCTGGCAACTCGAGGACCGCTGGTCCAAGGACAAGATCCTCACCGAGTACCTCAACACGATCTTTTACGGCGACAACGCCTACGGCGTGGAGGCCGCGGCCGAGACCTACTTCCACAAGCACGTCGGCCAGGTCACGCTGGCGCAGGCGGCGCTGCTGGCCGCGCTCCCCAAGGCGCCGACCCAGTTCAACCCCGTCGTCGACCCCCTGCAGGCCAAGGCGCGCCGCGACGTCGTCCTCCAGCTGATGGCCCAGCAGGGCTACATCACCCAGGCGGACGCACAGACGGCGATGGCGAAGCCGATGCACGTGTTCAAGCACCCGCTGGGCAAGGACAACGGCAGCGCCGCGTACTTCACCGACTACGTCACCCGCGTGCTCACGCGCCGCTACGGCTCGCGCGAGGTCTTCGAAGGCGGCCTCAAGGTGTACACGAGCATCGACCTCAAGTGGCAGAAGGCCGCCATCGGCATCATCAAGGGCACCACCGGGCCGCTGAACTTCGGCTTCAAGCCTTCGGCGGCCCTCGTCGCCATCGACCCCAAGACCGGCTACATCCGCACCATGGTCGGCGGCCTCGACAACAAGAAGCAGAAGTTCAACCTCGCCTGGCAGGCGCGCCGGCAGCCGGGCTCGGCGATGAAGCCGTTCGTGCTCACCACGGCGGTCGAACAGGGCATGGACCCGTACAGCACCTACTACAACTCCACCAGCCCCATCATCATCCCGATGGGCTACGCGGCCCCGTGGGTCGTCCACGGCGATGGGCCGGGAGGACCCGAGAGCGTCGCCAACGCGACGACCATCTCGGACAACGTGGTGTTCGCCCAGCTCTCCGTGGACGTCGGACCCGCCAACACCGTGGTGACGGCCACCAAGATGGGCATCACGAGCCCCCTCATGGCGGTCCCATCCATCACGCTGGGCACGTCTGGAGTCTCGCCGCTCGAGATGGCCGACGCCTATGCGACCCTCGCCTCCGGCGGCATCCATCACCCGCCGCAGGCGATCCTGAAGGTCGTGCTCCCGGACGGCAAGGTCGACTGGAAGCCCAAGACGTTCGGCCACCGCGCCATCCCGGCCGGCGTCGCCTCGGTGGTCACCAAGTGCCTCGAGAGCGTGGCGTCCTCCGGGACCGGCGCGCCGTCCGGGGCGTACTTCCCGTACTCGCGCGCCGGCAAGACCGGCACCACCGAGAACGGATGGGACGTGTGGTACTGCGGCTACACCACGCAACTCGCCGCCGCAGTCTGGATGGGCGACCCGGTCAAGAACTCGCCGATGGACGGCGCCTACGGCGGTACCTACTGCGCGCCGATGTGGGCCAAGTTCTTCGCCAGCGCCCTCAACGGTGCGAACCACCCCGGCTTCCCCACCTACGCGTGGACCTTCAGCCCGTGGAAAGGCAAGATGCAGCAGATGTCGCCCTCGCCCAGCGCCTCGGCATCACCGTCACCGTCGCCGTCGGCGACCAAGACCATCAAGCCCACCGTCAAGCCGACGCCGCCGCCCACGCCGACCGCCCCGGCGCCGACGCCGACCACCGCGGCCCCGACCGTGACCCCGACGGTCACGCCCACCGCGAAGAAGGCTGCCGCTGCCGCCACCGCCACGCGGACGCTCTCGGTGGCGACCAACGCAGGCGACGGCACGACCGGACTGGCCGGCGTGCTCGGCGGCTGGCTCGCCGGGATCTTCAGACTCTAGGCGGCTTCACCAGGTCTCGTAGCGCTCGGAGCCCTTGCGGTACTCCTTGACCTGCTGCCCCATGCCCTCCGCTATGGTCATGATGCGGCAGGCCATCTCGAAGACGCTGGTGAGCTGGTAGGCCTCTTCCAGCAGGTGCCCGATCGCGAACGGCCCGTGGCCGCGCAGCATGACGATGTCGTACTCCTTGAGCCACTTGGGCAGCAGTCCCGCGACCTCTTTGGAACCCGCCGTGAGCTCGGTCGCGACGACCGGCACCTTGTGCAGGATGTAGGAGCCCTCGCTGTCGACCGGCACGATCTCGTCGCAGACCAGCGAGCGACCGGTGTCGATGATGTCCCGCTCCTCGAGCCGCGCCAGCATCGAACCGCGACGCGTGATCAGGATCCGGTCGCCCATGCGCACGCTCATGTTGCCGCCGTGGGAGCTGATGACGCCGGCGACGAAGAGGTCCCGGCCGATCTGCTGGAACTGCTGGAGCATGGCCGACGAGCTCACGGGCATCCACTCGCCGCGAGCGCCATGCCGGCCAGGTCGAGCTTCTCGAGCTTGGCCGGTGAGGGCCGGCCGCCGAGGTCCCAGCCGCGCGAGACGTAGTACTCGTCGAGCATCGGCGGCAGGTCCACGACGTGGCCCTTGGACGGCCCCGCCGGCACCGGCTCTTCGAGCAGCCGGCGCGGCAGGCTGTCGTCCACGCGCCCGAAGCCGGCCGCCATGTTGAAGAGCCGCTCCGCGTTCCAGATCCGCTCGCCGATGAGGAGCAGCTCCTGCGGCTCCACCGTCTCGCCCCAGACCGCGCTCAGCAGCCGGGCGTAGTAGTCCTCTTTCATGGCGAACGCCGTGAACTTGCAGACGCTCAGCGAGTCGAGGATGGCGTTGAGGTTCTGCAGGTTGATGAGCAGGCCCGCCTTGCCGAGCGTGGCGAAGCGGTCGACCATCTTGGGCACGCCGAGGATCTCCGGGCCGAGCATGTTGGCACGCAGGTGGCAGCCGCCGCGGTTGCTGGTGGCGTAGGCGAGGCCTTGGCCCTTCATGCCGCGCGGATCGTAGGCCGGCAGCTCCATGCCCTTGACGCTCATCGAGAGCTCGGGGCGGCCGTAGCTCGCGGCGAAGCGCGCCGAGCCTACGCCGAGCTCGGCGCCGAGGCCGGTCCCGGCGCCGGTCGCCTCGGCGAGCTCCACGATGGCGCGCGCGTCGCCGAAACGCGGTCCGCCGGGCAGAAGACCTTCTTCGGTGAGCTCCATCGCACAGGCGACGGTGACGCCCATCGTGATGGTGTCGAGGCCGGCGCGGTTGCAGGCGTAGTTGGCCTGCACGATCGCCGTGAGGTCGCCGACGCCGCACTCGGCGCCGAAGGCCCAGATGCTCTCGTACTCGGGGCCTTCGCCGCTCTGGCCGCCGGCCGTCGTGCGGCGGGCGCAGCCGATGACGCAGCCGCGGCAGGCGGCACGGCGCTGCACGTGCTCCTTCTTCAGCATCTCGCCCGAGATCGCCTCGGCGGACTCGAACACGCTCTCGCGGTGGTTGCGCGTCGGCATGGCCCCAGCCTGGTTGAGCACGTTGACGAGGACCGACGTGCCGAACTCGGGCAGCGCCGTCGAGGTGATGGGATTGGCCTTGAGGAGCTTCTCGGCCTCGTACACGATGAACTCCAGCCGCTCGGGGTCGGCCACCGGCGGCTTGCACGCACCGTGGCCGGCCACGGTGATGGCCTTGAGGTTCTTGGCGCCCATGACGGCGCCGAGGCCGCCGCGGCCGAGCGAGCGGCCGCGGTTGTTGACGATGGAGGCGAAGAGCACGCCGCGCTCGCCGGCCGGGCCGATGACCGCCGATTCCGCGCCCGGTTGCAGTTCCTTGAGCCGGGCGAGCGACGACGGGACGTCGAGGCCCCAGAGGCCGGCGGCGTCGTGGAACCGGACGCCGGCGGCCGTGACCTCGACGTATCCCGGCGCGTCGAGCGCGCCGCCGGCCAATAGGTAGTCGTAGCCGAGGCGGCGCAGGGCGTTGCCCCAGTTGCCCCCGGAGTTGCCGTCGAACACCGTGCCCGTGAGCGGCGAGCGGCTGGTGACGCTGTAGCGGCCGCTCGCCGGCGCGCCGGTGCCCGTCAGCGGGCCCGGCGCGAAGACGAGCAGGTTCTGCGGCGACAGCGGCTCCACTTCGTAGAGCCGCTCGCGCAGCGCGATGTAGGCGCCGAGCCCCCGTCCGCCAAGGAAGGCGCGCGCCACCTCCACAGCCAGCTCTTCCGTGTGGAAGGTCTGGCCGGAGAGGTCGACGATCAGGCCGCGGAGCGGCCGGAGTGCTTGATCAGGAAGACTCACGTCTTCATCATAGCGCGTCCCCCGGCGCCCGCCCGGGCCCTCAGAGCGCCTTGCGCTTGTCGACCACGCGCACGGCCTTGCCCTCGGAGCGCCGGATCGCCTTGGGCTCCTTGAGCTTGACCGCGACCTGGATGTTGAGCACGTTGTAGATCTGCGCCTGGACCCCGCGCTGGAAGCGCTCCAGGTCGCCCATGGTCTCGGCGAAGATGTCCTCGCCGACCTCGACCCACACCTCGATGATGTCGAGGTAGCCCTTGCGGTCCACCACGATCTGATAGTGCGGCTCGATCTCCGGGATGCTCATCAGGACTTCCTCGATCTGGCTCGGGAAGACGTTGACGCCCCTGATGATCAGCATGTCGTCGCTGCGCCCGATGGGCTTGCTCATGCGCGCCGAGGTGCGGCCGCAGGCGCACGGCTCGGACGTTATCGAGCACAGGTCGCGCGTGCGGTAGCGGATCAGCGGCTGAGCCTCGCGGGAGAGGGTCGTGAAGACGAGCTCCCCGACCTCGCCCTCGGGCAGCGGCCGCAGCGTCTCCGGATCGATGACCTCGGCCATGTAGTGGTCCTCGTTGATGTGCATCCCCGCCTTACACAGACACTCGAAAGCGACGCCCGGGCCGCCCATCTCGGAGAGGCCGTAGATGTCCAGGGCCTCGATGCCGAGGGCGGCCTCGATCTGCAGGCGCAGCTCGTTGGTCCAGGGCTCGGCGCCGTGGAAGCCGACGCGGATCGGCAGGTCCTCCGGACGCAGGCCGCGGTCGCGGGCGGCGTCGCCGAGGTACATCGCATACGACGGCGTACAGGCGAGCGCCGTGGCGCCGAAGTCGCGCATGATCTTGAGCTGCCGCTCGGTGTTGCCGCCGGAGATCGGCACGACCGTGCAGCCCAGGCGCTCGGCGCCGAAGTGCAGGCCGAGCCCGCCGGTGAAGAGTCCGTAGCCGTAGGCGTTCTGCAGCAGGTCGCCGGGCTTGACGCCTCCCGCCGCGAGCGTGCGCGCGATCAGGTCGCCCCAGGTGTCGATGTCGGCGCGCGTGTAGCCCACGGTGGTCGGGTTGCCGGTGGTGCCGGACGAGGCGTGCACGCGCACGATCTGGTCGCGCGGCCGCGCGAACATGCCGAAGGGGTAGTGGTCGCGCAGGTCGATCTTGGTGGTGAACGGGAGGTCGGCGACGTCGCCGTGGCAGCTGACCGCCTCGGGCGCGACGCCGGCGTCGTCCAGCTTCTTGCGGTAGAAGGGGATGTTGTCGTAGGCGCGAATCTGAGCGCCGCACTTCGGGCACACGGACCGCTTCTGACGAACGATGCTCTTGTCGTTAGCCAAGCGATACGCCCAAGCGTTGACGAAGCTGCCGATTAGGAGGCCATAAATAACGGCTAACATCACGACTATGGTTTCTGCGCTCACAATGGCCTCTTCTGCACGCTCACATAGAGCCCTTCTGCACGCTCACAGAGAGCGCCTCTGTGTGCTCACGAGTAGCCTCTGAAGAGGCTGTTGATCAGCTGCTTGAAGCGACCCGACGACATAAACGGTCTCATTTGCGCGACGGCTTTCATGCGTGCCTGCTTCTCGGCAGGCAGGAGCGTGTCGAGCGCCTTGACCGCCTTTTGCCGTGAGTACTTGTCTCCCTGACCGTAAATCTGCGCCCACAACAACGTAGCCTTGTGACGCTCGCCGCCTTTAGCCGTCAGTACCGCGGCGAGCCTGGGCACATAAGCCATCGCCCCCGGGATCGCCGCCGCCCGCGTATACCATTCGGCGGCGACCAGATCTTTCTTGGCCCCGGAGCCGTAGCGATAGGCGAAGAATCCGAGCTGCACGGGAAAATGCCAGTCGCCGGGGTTAGCGGCGAAGCCACGCTTGAGTAGATCGTAGCCCTCTTGCGGCCCCTTATTCGCGTTGGCGTCGATGAGCGCGAATGAGCCGAACAGGTAGGGTTTTGTGAAGCGTGGGCTGAGCGTAGTCACCAGGTTGAGCATAGCGCCCAGCGAGTCGAGGCGACCGTCGCCGTTGACGTGCTCGCCGTAGTATTGAATGACGCCGAGCCAGTACACGTCGGCGATGGATGTGCGGTAGCTGGGCGAGAACTCCTCGTAGAACTTCGCCGCCGGCACGAAGGGGCGCGGATTGCCGCCGCTCTTTGCCGCCGGCCGCGTCACCTGAAAGGCGACCACGGCGGCCAGACTGAGACAAGAGAGCACGATCAGCGCTAGGCGGCGCATCACGCTACTGCGCGACACGTTAGAACTCCTTACGGCTGAACAGCCACGACCCGAAGAGGAGCGCCAGGATACTGTAGGCCGCAAGGTAGCCGAT
>Ga0118677_10014225_pt1 | contig 11283 bp, 8 predicted proteins | sample AliMusrvi5mmetaG_FD_86154 | JGI IMG/M metagenome (GOLD analysis project Ga0118677, IMG submission 86154)
GTCGCGGACACTTCGGGCCCAAGCGGACCAGCGGAGCCCGTGCCTTGCGCGAAGACGCCCAAGGCGGCTTGTTCACCGCCCGCCAGTTGGCGGTGCGGGCGGTGGAGTGAGGGCGGCTGCGGTACTCACGCCGTCCTGCTGAATTTTCAAACCGGAATTACTTGGGGTTCAGCTGTTCTGGATGTCGTCAGTCTGCACTTGCGTTCGGGAAGATCCCGTTCGAGTCTGGGTCGACAAGACCAACTCTGCCAGTGTGATCTTGTTCGGCTGACGGAATCTTCCCGCACATTTATGACCAAGCAACAGCGTGCCGATCATCTCCTTCGTCGTCTCAACGAACTCTATCCAGACCCTCCGATCCCACTGGATTATCGGGATGCGTTCACGCTGCTGGTTGCCGTCTTGCTTTCCGCGCAATGCACCGACGTCCGTGTCAACCAAGTCACTCCCGGTCTGTTTTCCCTCGCGGACAACCCGAAGGCCATGATGCGGGTGCCGGTAGATGCCATCCGAGCTATCATTCGTCCTTGCGGTCTCGCATCACGCAAAGCCGCCGCGATTTCACAACTTTCAAGGATGCTTGTTGTGCAACACGGTGGGCGGGTACCTGCGGATTTCGACGCACTTGAAGCCCTCCCCGGAGTGGGCCACAAGACAGCCTCGGTGGTCATGTGCCAAGCATTCGGAGTTGCCGCCTTTCCGGTCGATACGCATATTCGCCGGCTTGCCAACCGTTGGAAACTCAGTCCCGGGAAAAACGTGGTTCACACCGAGCGCGATCTCAAGAGGCTTTTCCCGACCGACTCGTGGAGCCGGTTGCACCTTCAAATCATCCATTATGGTCGTGAACACTGCCCTGCCCGTGGTTGCGACGGAGAAGGTTGCTTGCTCTGCCGTGAACTCTTGGCCAAACCATGAGGCACAAAGACACCAGCCGGAAAAACTCACCCCGGCAGGGCTATTCGACGTGCCGCGCTGCCCCCTCTTCCTCATGCGATTGAAGATTACCATTGCCTATGACGGGCGCCCTTACAGCGGCTGGCAATCGCAACCGGGCGGCAACACTATTCAGGACCACCTTCACCATGCCCTGCGGGAAATCACCCAACACCCGATTCCCGTCCAAGGCTCCGGTCGCACCGACACCGGGGTTCATGCGCTTGGTCAGGTCGCCCATTTCGATGCTCCGCCAAAGACCACCATGAAGCCAGCCAACTGGGTTGCCGCGCTCAACAGCAAGCTTCCCGCCACCATCCGCATCATGGCTTGCGAGGAGGTGTCAGCCGATTTTCACGCGCGCTTTTCCGCGATCGGCAAGATCTATCATTACGACATTCGCACGGATTGCGTGCTGCCTCCGCACCAAGCCGGATTGGCATGGCATCTGCCGCGGCCGCTCGATGTGACTCTTCTCAGCGCAGCGCTCCACTGCGTTCTCGGACGGCATGACTTCCACGCATTCGCCGCCTACCGTGGCAATGAAACCATGGCGACGGACTACCACCGGACCATCCACACGACCGACCTCGAGAAACTAACATCCGGTTGGCGCATTACCTATGCCGGCGACGGGTTTCTCTATAGAATGGTCCGTCTGCTCACCGGGGCCGCGGTGAAAGTTGCGCAGGGAAAGCTCCAGCCCGCGGACTTCTGTGCCCTGCTTGATCAAGGACCGAGCCTGCCTCATGGCAAGTCCCCGCATTGCGCGCCCGCGGACGGGGTGTATCTGCAGCAAGTTCTCTACCCAAAAATAAGGCGCTAATGCGGCACGGTCCGTCAGGCGGAAGTCCGGCACCCACTCGTGAGAATCGGCGGTACGGCTGTCAACAATAAATTGACTGGCATTATATTTGTGTATTCGAGTCTTGCAGAGACAGCGCCGCGAGCCATGCTTGCGGGGTGACAGCGCAGGGACTGATTTTTGATCTGGATGGCACCTTGGTGGATTCGCTGCCTGGGATTGCCGACTCGCTGAACCGGGCCCTGGGCAACTTGCGCCTGCCCTTGCATTCGTTCCAAGAGGTGCGCCGCTTCATTGGCAATGGAGCACGCGTGCTGGTCACACGGGCCGCCCCGGAAGGCGCGGATCAGACGCAACTGGAGAGGCTCGAGAGTGAGTTCAAGGCGGATTACGAACTGACATGGCCGGGGGGCACTGTGACCTACCCCGGGGTGACCCGGTTGCTGGCTGCACTGCGGCAACGGGGAATTCCGCTCGCCGTGTTATCAAACAAACCGCATCCGTTCACCACGGCGATGGTCAAAGCGTTGTTTCCCGAGGTGTCGTTTGCGGCTGTGTTGGGCCAACGTCCGGGGATACCGCACAAACCGGATCCGGCGGGTGCCTTGGAAATAGCCGCCAAGCTGGGTGTTGCCGCGTCGGCAGGCGTGGTGATCGGGGATTCCATGATGGACATTGAGACCGCCCGGCGCGCGGGCATGCGAGCCGTGGCCGTGAGCTGGGGCTATCATGACCGCGACGCGCTGCTCGCGGCCCTGCCCGACGCACTCATCGACGCCCCTGAGGAACTCCATGAATTGTTAGACCGGTCGCCAGGTGGCGGTTTTCCGCGTGTTCATGGCGCGGCATAGGAGTCACTCGTCCTTGAGGTCTCCGCCATAGAAGCTCTTGATGTAACCGAACTCCACGAGGGTATCCTGCCAGGGAGCCAGCACGTCGGCATTTCTGAAAATGCGGGAGGCCATGGCGAGCCATTCCTCGGCCTTGACGAGGTCCTTGTCATCGTAGGCGATGGCGGCCTGCGCAAAGCAGTGGTAGGGGGAGTCGTCATCGATGTCATATTTATTGGCAAGCGCAACGGCTTGTTCCTTCATGCCGAGTTTCTTTTTGCAGAGGAGAATCTTAAACTCGATGAGGCGGGAGAGGGCCACATTTTCCTTGGGAAGGTCCTTGAGGATTTTCAGAAACAGATCGTGAGCGCCTTTCCAATCCTTGGTGACAAAGAGGACTTCGGCGATATTGAAATTGATACTGGGATTATCCGGGGAAAGAAGCAGGGCCTTGTTGAAGGCGGCGCTGGCCTTGTCGAAGTTGCGGATTTCGACATAGCAGGCGCCGCGGATATTGAGACTATCCGGGTTGTCCGGGAAAACCGCATCCGCCTTGTCGAGGGCGTCGAACGTTTCAAAGATGCGTTTCTGTTGAAACAGGCGCTGGGCGTCGTTGATTTGCTTGATAAACTCCTTGCGGCGTTCTTCCGGAAGGTTGAGGAAAGCCTGCTGATTTGGGGCCAGCGGTTGCTGGGCGGCAGCCGGCGCATCAGGCTTGGCGGCGGGTTTGGCGGCGGGTTTGGCGGGTTCGGCATGAGCGAATGCCGGGACCAAGGCCAGCAGGAGGGGTAAAATGCGGAGACTATTCATGGTTATTATGACTTGCCCGGAAGTGTAAGTGAGTATTGCCGCCAGGGCAAGGCGTGATTTGTGACAATGGCCGGATTTTCCATCAATTGGGGCTGCCGACGGCATTTTTCCATTTTCCTGAGCGGGAGACGGGTGTTGGGTAGGGGCGTCCATGAAAATCGGCCTCGCACAAATCAACCCGGTGGTTGGGGATTTCCCCGCAAACGTGAAGCGGATTCTAGCGGCCTACCGCGAATGTCTGGAGGCCGGCGCGGAGTTGGTCATCGCTCCGGAGTTGGCGCTGGTCGGTTATCCGCCGCGGGATTTGGTCTTCAAATCGCGATTCGTCCCGAAGTGCCTGCAGGCGCTGGATTACCTTGCCGGAGAAATTGGCGAGGTGCCGCTGCTCGTCGGCTACGTGGATCACCACCCTCCGCAACGGCCCGGCAAGCCGTTTCGCAACGCGGCCGCGTGGCTGGAACGGGGAGCAATCCGCCACCGCATCTGGAAGACCCTGCTGCCCACCTACGATGTGTTTGACGAGCGGCGCTACTTTGAGCCGGGGGAGGGTTGTGAGCCGGTGGTGTGGCACGGCCTGCGGATCGGGGTGACGATATGTGAGGACATTTGGACGGAGGACGCGCTCCAGCGGCCCTTTTACCAGCGCGATCCGGTTGGTGAATTGGCCGCCCAGGGGATCGACCTGCTGGTCAATCTGAGTGCCTCGCCGTTTCACCTCGGCAAGCCCGCGCTGCGCCGGGCGATGATCGCCGGGGTTGCCCGCAGTGCGCGGGTGCCGGTGATTTATTGCAACGCGGTGGGGGGCAACGACCAGCTCGTGTTCGACGGCCACTCGCTGGTAGTTGCCGCCAATGGAGACATCCTGGCGCAGTTGCCCGGGTTTGGCGAATGCTGCCGCGTGATGGATCCGTTCGAAGCCGCGCAATCCGCCGAGGCCTTTGAGGACAACGACGCGGCCCAACTCTATCAAGCCCTGGTGCTGGGCCTGCGCGATTACGTCACCAAGTGCGGGTTTTCCAGTGTCTGCCTCGGCTTGAGCGGCGGAATTGATTCCGCGCTGACGGCGGTCATCGCCGCGGACGCCCTCGGGCCGGGCGCGGTCCACGGCTTGACCATGCCGAGCGCGTATTCCTCCTCCGGCAGCGTGGAGGATTCCCTGGCGCTGGCCCGCAACCTGGGCATCGGCTGCGAGGTGGTGCCGATCCGCGAGACCTTCGAAGCAATCAAAGCGGCGATGCGGACGGTGTTTGCGGGAAAACCCGAGGATGTCACCGAGGAAAACATGCAAGCCCGCATCCGCGGATTGTTCCTGATGGCCTTGTCTAACAAAGACAACCACCTTCTTCTAACGACCGGCAACAAGAGCGAGCTGGCGGTCGGCTATTGCACCATTTACGGTGACATGTGCGGGGGCTTGGCGGTCATTTCCGACCTGCCGAAAACGCGTGTTTACGAAGTTGCCCGTTGGCGCAACCGCGCGGGTGAGGTCATTCCCCGGAACACGCTTGAAAAGCCGCCGAGTGCCGAACTCCGGCCGGACCAGATCGACCAGGACACCCTGCCACCCTATGCGATCCTCGATGCGATCCTCGAACTCTACGTCGAGCAGCAACTCTGTGCCGAGGAAATCATCGCCCGCGGCTTTGAGGAAAGCACCGTCCGGTGGATTCAGCGCCGCGTCGATCTCAACGAGTGGAAACGCCATCAAGCAGCCCCTGGCCTGCGAGTCACTTCCAAGGCGTTTGGCATTGGCCGGCGCATGCCCATCGTGCAGCGCTTTGTCGGCTGACGTTGGCGCGCCGCTCAATGCTCGCCGTGATCGAGCGCGTGTTGGTGGTAATGCTCGCCGAGGATGTCGCGGCCAAAGTCGTCGGTGAAGTCGCGCCACGTCGCGTGGATGTGATTGGCGTCGTTTTGGGTATTGGCGGCTTCCATCAGGAAGGTCGGGCCCTGAATGCGGTAATACCAAGCTTCGCCGGGATGGGTGCCGCCGGCCCAGCCGAAGCGGATCTTAGCGATGCCAGCCGTCTTGATTTTCCCCAGGTCGGCCTCGGCCAAATCCTTGCGGTAGCGACCGGTGTATTCGGCGATGAGTTCGAGCAAGGTGTTTTGTTGGGCCTCTGACATGACGGCGGCGGGGATGCCGACGGGTTCGAGCGCGGTGGCCTTGCGGTTTTCGGCGGTGAGGATTTCGGCGGGGGCGCGGTCGCTGAAAATGACGTCCTTTTTGCCACCGGCGAGGAGTGCGGCGAGGAGTGCGTGGGCCAGTTCGTCTTCGGCCTTGAGGACGCGGAGCCCCTTTTGTGGGCCGCTGCGGACGTCGGCGGGATTGGCACCGAAGAACGACGGGGTGAGGGAGATCTTGTTGCCGTCGGCCACGGTGCAGTTGAGTGCCAGGTGGTGGCCTTCGAATTTCCAACCCCAGCCGGTGGCGTCGCCGGGCTTCCCGAAGATTGAGACGTAATACTTGCCGGGATCGCGAAAGGTGGGGTTGTGCTCGATTTCCGCCAGCACGCCTTCCAGGGACATGATTTGGGAGGCCTTGAGCAGGCCTTTGTCACTCAGTGCCGCTGCCAGCAACTTCATCGCGGCGGCCCGCTGCGCCTCGTCCATCTCCTTGAGCGGCAGCCCGCTGCGAACTTGGGGGGTGTAGCGGAAGTTTTCGCGCGCGTCATCGGCAAAGGGAAACACGGCCTTGGCATGCTTGGCCTCGTCGAGCGAACCGAGGAAGGCGGTGGCAGCGGATTGCATCGCGGCGATGGACGGCAGGTCGTCCGCGGCGAGAGGCTGGGCGAGCACAAGGGCGAGCAGTGCAACGGGGAGGAGGACAAAGGGGTTGTTCACGGCGAAGCATACATCACAAATCACGGTTGCGATGAAAAATACCGGACCATCGTCGCTGCTCCCGCCGCCCAGAGGAATTTGGGACGCTCGCCGGCGACTCCTGCCGGGAAACATCCTTGCGGCAACGCGATGGTTACCGCCCCCTGCCGTGCAGCACGGGCTGAAACTCAAGTTGAGAATTCGCACAGACGCGATAGGGTCAACCCGTGATCTTGCAACGGCAGTTGGCCCCATTTTCCTCGCGCAATTACCGGCTGTTTTTTGCCGGCCAGATCGTTTCCCTGATGGGTTCCTGGATGACCCAGACCGCCACCGTATGGCTGGTCTATCAGATCACACACTCCGCCTTCTGGCTCGGGGTGGTCGCCTTCGCCGGCCAGGTGCCCGGCCTGCTGATCGGGCCGGCGGCCGGCGTCTGGGTTGACCGGCTGAACCGCCGCCGCCTGCTCATTGCCACCCAGGGATTTTCCATGCTGCAGTCGCTGGCCCTTGCCTGGTTCACCTTGTCGGGCACCATCAACGTCACGCTGCTCGCGCTGCTCGCCATGGTGCAAGGGGTCATCAATGCCTTCGACATGCCCGCGCGCCAGGCCCTGCCGGTGCTGCTGGTGGAGAAACAGGAACACCTCGCCAACGTCATTGCCATGAATGTATCGATGTTCCATCTGGCGCGGTTGGTCGGGCCCGCCATCGCCGGGTTTGTGATCGCCTACGTCGGCGCCGGCTATTGTTTTTTGCTAGATGGACTGAGCTATCTGGCTGTGATCGCCGCGCTTGTCGCGATGCGCCTGCGGCAGGAACCGGTTGAAAAAAGTGGTGCGTCCATTTGGAGCGAGTTTCGCAGCGGCCTGGATTACGCCCTCGGCTTCGGTCCGATCCGGCGGCTGATTCACCTGATCGGCTGCATGGCCCTGTTTGGCATGTCATTCACGGTGCTGACTCCGGTGTATGCCCGGGAATATTTCGGCGGTGACGCCCGCACGCTGGGTCTGCTGATGTCATCCTCCGCGGCCGGCTCGGTCATGGCGGCGATCTATCTATCAAGTCGGCGGAGCTTGCGCGGGCTGGGACGGGTGATTTATTCCGGAGCCGTGTTGATGGGGCTTGCGCTCATCGCGTTCGCCTTTTCCCGCCATCTGCCACTGTCCATCTGCTGTCTCGTGCTGGCCGGCGGCGGCACCATCCTGGTGGTCGCTTCCAGCAACACGCTACTGCAAAACCTGGTGGACGGCGACAAACGCGGCCGGGTCATGAGCTTGTACACCATGGCCTTTCTCGGCGGCATGCCCGTGGGCAGTCTGCTGACCGGCACCCTCGCTCATCAAATCGGCACCACCTATGCCACCTGTGTCAACGGCGTCGCCTGTTTGATTTTGGGCTACATGTTTTTCCGCCAGTTGCCCCGCTTTCGCGAACAGGCAAGACCCGTCTTGGAAAGGGCCGGAGTCATTCCCGGCGTGAATCACTAGCGCGGCTCCGCCTCAGACCCAAGACTGCAAGACACAAGACACAAGACGAAGAACTTGACCTAACGACAACATCGTTCACTTTTCAAAGACTCTAGCGCGGCACCGGGCTGGACCCGTTTCCAATGGGTCCAGTGGTGGGCGTGGTCAATGCCTGCTCATCATCACTTCTTGCTTCGCTGTGGATTCAGTTTCCGCAAGCGCAATGCAGGCTTGACAGCGGCGGCCTGCCGGTCGTTGTTTCCCACCCTTGAACGCAACTGAAATGAACCGCAAGCCTGCCCTAACCGCGCGATGGATTCGCCGGCACCGCCTTGGCGCGGTGCTGGCTCCTTTTCTAACCATTCTCAGCACGCTCGCCACTGGCGGGGAAGCGCAACCGGGAACGGGCCTGGTGCCGACCGCGCCGGCCGATGAGGCACGCGGAATCGGCCTCTCGACAACCCTGGGCGTGACTCTCACCGCGCCGGCCAGCGATGCCACCACGGTGACGTTTTTCGGGGGCAAGGCCCCGCCCGCCGCGGCAGGTCCGGACTTCACGCTCGTGACGCTGCCGGACACGCAGTTTTATGCCGAAAACCTCGGTGGCCAGCGTGCGGCGGCGTTTTCCGCACAGACGCAGTGGATCGTCGATCACCGCGATGCCCTCAACATCGCCTTCGTCAGTCACATGGGCGATGTGGTCAATACCAGTGGCAACCCGGCGGAGTGGCGCGTGGCCGACACCGCGATGCAATTGCTCGAAAACGCGGCAACGACGCGGCGTGCCGGTGGCATCCCGTGGGGTGGCGCGCCAGGAAATCACGACCTCAATCCCTACGGCGACGCGACCGGCACAAGCACCTTTGATCAAACCTTCGGTGCCAGCCGTTTCGCGGGTCGCAGCTACTATGGCGGCCACTACGGCGCCGACAATGCCAACAACTATCAACTCTTCAGCGCCAGCGACCTGGATTTCATCATCATCCACCTTCAATACGACGCCCGCGAGGTGGCCAACTATCAGCCGGTGCTCGACTGGGCCGACGCCTTGCTCAAGGCCAATCCGAACCGGCGGGCCATCGTCACCAGCCACTGGATGGTGAACACCGGCAATCCGGCGGGCTTCAGCGCCCAGGGCCAGGCGATCTACGACACCCTCAAGCACAATCCCAATCTGTTCCTGCTGCTCGGCGGGCACGTCGCCGGCGAAGGCCGCCGCGCCGATACCTTCAAGGGGCACACCGTCTATGCCATCCTGCAGGACTATCAGGGCCGCGACAATGGTGGCAATGGTTGGCTGCGCTACTTTGTCTTCTCGCCGGCCAACAACACCATCACCGCCAAGACCTATCAGGTGGCCAACCCGCTCGCGCCGGTCTCCGCCGGATTTGAGACCGATGCCGATAGCCAGTTCTCGCTGCCGTACGATATGCAGCCGAGCCAGTCAAAATGGATTCCCCTCGGCACGGCAAACGTCGCGGCTGGCGGGACGACTGCGGCTTTCGACTGGAAAGGCCTGGAAGCCGGCACCCGCTATGAATGGCTTGCCTCCACCTCGGCAAGTGTCGGCAGCGGCACTGGTGCCCCGCGCCATTTCTCCACCACCAGCACCACCACCGGCACCACCACCGCCGGCCAGGCGCTGGCGAAGTATGTCATCGTCATCAGCGTCGACGGCATGGGCTCGGCATACGTCAAACAGTTGCTGGCCCCCGGTCCAAGCACTGAGCTGACCACCATCAAACGGATTCAAGCCGAGGGTTCCGGCACGCTCAACGCCCGCGACGATGCCGACTTTGCCATCACCCTGCCCAACCACACCACCATGATGACTGGCCGCGGCGTTGTTGGTCCTACCGGTCATAACTGGACCACCAACACCGATCCGCCTCCCGGGGCCACCTTCGAGTCTAACAAAGGCGCGTATATCGCCAGCGCCTTCGACGTCGCCCACGATCACGGCCTGCGCACCGGCATCTGGTCGGGCAAATCGAAATTCAGCTTGTTTCACAAATCGTATGGTCCCACCACCGGTGCACCAGATCTGACGATTCCGGACCACGGCCGCGATAAGATCGACTATGAAAAAATCGCCGCTGGTGTGCCGGCGGCGGATCTAACTGCCGATTTTGCCCGGCAGATGGCCGCCCAACCGTTTAACTTCGCGTTTTTCCATTATCAGGATCCAGATGCCACAGGCCATGCCCTCGGCTGGTCTGCCGATTCTGCCAGCCCCTACGCCGCCTCGCTCAAAAGTGTGGATACTCAGATTGGCAAAATTCTCGACCTAGTACGCACGACACCCGCACTCAACGGCAAGACCACTATTATTCTAACGTCCGACCACGGCGGCCACGATAAAACCCACGGCGACACCAAAAACCCTCTGGATTTCACCATCCCATTCTACGTCTGGGGTGCCGGTGTGACGGCGGGCGGCGATTTGTATGCGTTCAACCCCACCACCCGCAGCGCCCCCGCCGCCACAGCCAATCCTCCATATTCCGGCCCGCAACCCGTCCGCAATGGCGATGCTGCCAATCTCGCGCTTTCTTTGTTAGGCCTTGGGCCGGTGCCCGGCTCCACCATCGACCGCGCCCAGGACCTTGGCGTCGCCGCCGCCCCCTCGCATTGAGTTCTGAGCATCGCGTCATACCTGATCAGTATTTTTTTATTCATCTTGGAAAAATACGTTTATTCCGTGTATTATACTGCTTGACGCAGGGGTAAGTGCTAAGCATACTTATCGCATGAATGACGTCGTCGTACAAGAGACAGTGCTTGGAGGCGTAATCAGAGAAATCCGTGATGACGGGACAGAAAAGAATCCGCGTGCGTATGGGTCCGTAGGTAGGCGTTCTATTGAAAGCCAGGATAGGTACGCGGAGATTCTGACGGGAGCGGGGCTGTTGCTCGCCACCGTGGTGGTTTTGGGCCTAGGCGTGGTGCTGGTTTGGTTTGCCATCCTGCGCGAAAACCAGGTATTTTGGACCAACGCCGGAGGATACCCGATTTGGCTGCGCGATTTGGTGCTCTGGAGCTATCTGCCGCTTTTCGGTGGTGTCGGCCTCAGTCTCGCGGCGTTGAGCATGGCGTGTTTTTCCCGGGTTTGCCGCTCGCTGAGTTTTTTTGTGGTGGAAGGGCTGCTGCTGTTGATGTGCTGGGGGCTTTTAGCCACTACCAGTTACATAGCATTCAGCAACAATATTATGAACATTATTGAAGGTCGGAACGTACACTATCATCCACATTGATAGTACCGATGCATACCGACTCCGAACAATTTGCGCAAGATCCCGCCGCCGCTCAGACCTTGGCTTGGATGCGGGAGGGACGTTGGCGCAAGGCACGCGAATCGGCGAAGGAATTGGTCAAGCGCGAGCGTGAGCGCTATCTGCCGTTATTGATCGAAGCCAACGTTGGTTTAGCCCGGGAAATGCTGGGTAAGGGCTTGATCAAAGAGGCAACCACGGTCGTGGATTATCTCGCAACCCTTGCGCCGGCTGCACTGGTGGCTACGTTGCGGGCGGAGTTGGCGGCCCCGGTGGTCAAGTGCAGTGCTGCCTCGGTCTCCACCACGGCCGAGGCAGCACTGCACTTGACCACCGGG
>Ga0118677_10014228_pt1 | contig 11282 bp, 9 predicted proteins | sample AliMusrvi5mmetaG_FD_86154 | JGI IMG/M metagenome (GOLD analysis project Ga0118677, IMG submission 86154)
GGTCATCCACCGCCACCGCCGACTGAACCCGAATCTTCCCGCCCAACTTCTTATGCAACGCAAGCGACTTCTCCCCGAGCACATTCTTCGCAGGCTTTTTGGTGGTCTTCATTTTTTTCATAAAAATCTCTAATCCAATAATTCTAAAAACCGATTGCGCGACACACCCAACGTCTTAAGATTATTCAACACCACGAAGATTGGCAAATGCTTAACCATCGGCACAACGACCGGTCGGACAAGCCCGTCTTTGACGAAGATAAAATGATCACCTTCTGTCCGCGCCAACCGACACCCAACGCTCTCCAAAAATTTACAAAACCGTTTCGACGAAACAGACGGAATCTTCGGCATAGTATTATACCGGCACCGACAAACGCCCGAGCGACACAAGCTGGAGATCTCGCCAAGCATTTTTTACTTTTACGTACCCCGCCTGTTCCAGCACCGTATCGAGCGTACCTTGCTCTGCGGCGACTGCAAGAAATCCGGCGATTGCTTCGCGCAGGCGCACGCGAGCCTCGAGCGGCGTCGCACCGCAACTCGCCACCTCCAACTCCGGATTAAACGACACATATTGTCGCCCTTCCTTAAACACCTGCGCCGTAAACGTAAGCGGGGTTTTCATACGATTAAAGATACCATTTTTATAGAAAAAAGAAACGGGCCGCGACGAATCGCGGCCCGAGAGGATGCTTGATGAACTTGCTGATGGACGTTCAGCGACCGGAAGAGAGAAACGGCGGCCACCAGCTCGAAGCGGTCGAGATGGCGGCGAGATGGTCGAGGCCGATGCGCTGGTATTCCTGCACCAGCAGCAAGCCGCCTTCGGCGTAGCGCCGGTTGAGGAAACGTGCCAGTTCTCCGGCGGAGTACGGCACCTTCTCACCTTCGGGAAGACCGAGCATTTCGTGAACCGTCGTCGCTTCCGCACCTTCCGAGAACGGTTTGAAGTCGGCACGCAGAAGCGGTTCAAGTTCGCGCAGCGTAGCCTTGTCGTGGTCGGTCATGCACTGCACGACGAACGGACGAGACAAAGCAGCAGCCCAACGCACACGCTCGGGCGTGACAAAGACGAGCTTGAGGGCGGCTAATTGTAGCTTACCGCCCACCTCTTCCTTAACAACCGCGCCCGGCCGGGAATTTTCCCAGAAGCCGCCCGGCGTGCAGAGTTTCCCCATCACACCGGCAACAATGCTCGGCAATTTACCCGGAAGCGCACCAATGAACCCGATGGCGGTTTCGTCCGCGTCGAACGACTTCTGTCGGAGTTCATCGGCGAATTTCAGGTTGGCTTCGAGTTTCTTGTTGGCCGCTGCCGTGTCGTCGAGCTGCTTGCGCGTCTCGACCATCTGAGCGTCCGACGCCGCAAGGGCAACGGACAGACTGGCACGCGCGCTATCGAGAGCGTTGTTCCAGATGAAGAGCCCGAGAATAATAATGAAGGCGAACAAGCCGACAAGAACGGTCAGGGAGTAATCATTCTTCCCCGTACCCACGGTTCCCGTTTTTTCAGACATCGGATCCTCCACATCCAGTGACAAAGAGCCCACCCACATCCGCAGATGAATCCGAACACTTGGTATGATGAAGTGATGAAAAAACTCACAGAAACCAGAGCGACGAATCGGCGCGACGAAGCTCTCGAAATCTGAACGCAACGAGATTGCCATTCTCAAATCGAAACACCACTCGCTGCGTGATATCGCCAAGACCCTCGGCCGCTCCGTCTCCACAATCTCGGATGAATTGAAACGCAACAAAGTGCGTGGTACCTACGACCCGAAGAAGGCGCAGCACAAGGCATACTTCCGCAGGAAGTATGCGAAGTTCCAGGGTATGAAGCTCGTGGGACAGAAAGAGCTTCGGACATTCGTCGAAACAAAGCTGCGCGAAGGGCGCTCACCCGCAAGTATTGCAGGGCGCATACGAAACCAAGAAAAACATCTGCCGAACATCTCCGCCGATTCCATCGAGCGTTTCCTCAAAAGCGTGCACGGACGCAAGATCGAAGCCCATCGTGCCGCACTCAAAAAACGCCGCAAACCGCGACGCAAACGCGCGAAGCTCCGAAAGCTCGACAACCGGAAATTCATTGACGTACGACCGCGGATTATCGATCGGCGGTCGCGTGTCGGCGACGTCGAGGCGGACTTCATTGTGTCGGGTCGCGGCGGCAAGGGTGTGCTGCTGACGGTCATCGACCGCAAACTTCGGGTGGCATTCATCGAGAAGATCCTGCCGGTTTCGATCGTCAACATGGAGCGTGCATTTCTTCGTATCCAAAAACGATTTCCGGAACTGCGAACCGTCACGACGGACAATGACCTGCTCTTCATGCATCACGAACGACTTGAGGAGTTGCTTGAAGTACGCGTCTACTTTTGTCATCCGTATCACTCATGGGAGAAGGGGTCGATCGAAAACGTGAACGGCGTGATACGCGAGGACATTCCGAAGGGTTCGGACATTAGTAGCTATTCGGCATCGTTCATTCGTAAAGTCGAACGGAGGCTCAACGATCGGTATCTAAAATGCCTCGACTTTCGCACGCCGCAGGAGGCGCTTGATGCGCATCGAAAACGAAAAATCGCGCGTGGCACGCGCGGGAGGTGAAAACGTGGGTGTTCGGATTGAGGCCGTGGGGCGGGCCATTTGCTCTGCGTACATTATATACATAGGTTGTACAAAAAGTCAAGAGCGTGTCGTCTATATGCTGACACATCGGGGAAAAACCTTGTACTATAAGGACATATGGATGCCCGACCTTTTCGACTCAGTGACTTGCTCGTTTCGCACTTCCGCCTCACGGATTCGCAGAAGGTGGCGGTGCGGAAGTTGCACCTGAGCACGGTGCGGGATTTGCTTTTTCATATGCCGGTGCGGTATGAGGAGAGTGGGAATGAGACGGTGGCGGCGGCGCTGGTGCTTGGGGAGAGCGCGACGATCATCGGGACGCTGGAAAAATTGGAGACGAAAAAATCTTGGAAGCGGAAGGTGCCTATCTCGGAGGGGTACATTCGCGACCAAAGCGGACGAGTGAAAGTGATGTGGTTCAATCAGCCGTACATCGCGAAGATGTGGATGGACGGGACGAGAGTGAAAGCGACGGGAAAGGTCGCAGGGTCGGAGGGGAAATTGTATCTAGCGAACCCGCAGCTGGTGCGGGCAGGGGTGGCAGAGGGAACGGGGCTTTTTGAACAGGAGAAGGTTATAGATATTTCTGAAGATCGGCGCCAGAGCCCTCACGCAACCCCCCTCACCCCAACCCTCTCCCTGGAAAAGGAGAGGGGGCAGCTGCAAAACCCCGCCGACCTCAAGCTCCTCTCCCATTCCAGGGAGAGGATGCCCGACAGGGCAGGTGAGGGGGGTCGGGCTCCAGCATCCACCATCCTCTTCCCCGTCTACCCCGAAAGCTCCGGCATCACCTCGCTTTGGATGCGACATACGATCGCGAAAATTTTGCAGTCGGGGATCCTTGCGAACCTGCCCGATCCGATTCCGGCGCACACGCTTAAAAAGTATAGTTTGCCGGCGCTGGAGACGGCGCTGTTTTGGATACATCAGCCGCAGAACTTGAAGCAGACGATCGCGGCGCGGAAGCGGTTCGCATTTGAAGAAATTTTTTACATCCAGCTTGAGCGTCAGCGCGAGCGGCGACAGAACGAACGCGCCAACGGGTTCGCAATCGGCACCTCGCGTGCGCGAGTGGACGAATTTCTCAGCACGCTCCCCTTCTCACTCACGGCCGCACAAGATCGTGCAGTGAACAGCATTCTCGCCGACCTCCAAAAGACGGCGCCGATGTCGCGGCTGCTGGAGGGTGATGTGGGCTCAGGCAAGACCGCGGTCGCAGCGGCGGCGGCGTTCGCGGTCACGCAGACCCGGCCCGACGGATGCAAAGCCGGCGCGCTCCAGACCGCATACATGGCGCCGACCGAGATCCTCGCGAAGCAGCATTTCGAGTCGTTCATTGGTTTATTCGCGGAGTTCCCGGTGCCGGTCGGCCTCATTACCGGCAGCGGATGTCTGAAATTTCCGTCGAAGTCGGCGCGAGACAAAGCGACGAAAATTTCGCGCGCGCAGTTATTGAAATGGGTCGCGAACGGTGAGATACCGATCCTCATCGGCACGCACGCGCTCATCCAGGAGTCAGTCGCGTTCAAACATCTCGCGCTCGTCATTATTGATGAACAACACCGATTTGGGACCAATCAACGACGGACGCTCGCACGCAAAGGCGAGCGCCTCCCCCACTTGCTTTCTATGACCGCGACGCCGATTCCGCGCACGCTGGCGCTCACCGTGTACGGCGATCTTGACCTCACGATCCTCGACGGAATGCCGCCGGGGCGCAAGCCGATCAAGACAGAAATCCTCTCGCCGAACGAACGCGCAAAAGCGTACAATCGCATCCGCGAAGAGTTGCACGCAGGGCGACAAGCATACGTCATTTGTCCGCGCATCGACGAACCGGATCCGGAAAAGGCGTTCGCGATGATGGCGAAATCAGTGGTTGAAGAATCGGCGCGGCTCAAGCGCGATGTCTTTCCGGAGTTCGAGTTCGACATCCTCCACAGCAAGATGAAGCCGACAGAAAAGGACGAGGTGATGGAGCGGTTCGCCGGCGGCGAGATACATATCCTCGTCGCCACGTCGGTGGTCGAAGTCGGTGTGAACGTCCCCAACGCAACCGTGATGCTCATCGAGGGCGCGGAGCGTTTCGGCCTCGCGCAACTCCACCAGCTTCGCGGACGCATCGTGCGCAGCTCGCATCAAGCATATTGCTTCACCGTCGCCGAAAGCCGCGGCGAACACACCCGCGCCCGCCTCAAAACACTCGCGACCGCGAAGAACGGCTTCGAGCTCGCGGAGATGGACTTGAAGAATCGCGGCGCAGGGGAACTCGCCGGCGGCAAACAATGGGGCATCTCCGACATTGGCATGGAGGCGCTCGAAAATCTAAAACTAGTCGCCGCCGTTCATCAAGACGTGCAGCAGTCAGCACCACGAACATCACCAACGCGATCAAAAAGAGCACCAGATATTTCACCGGCTCCGGCATCCGAAATGCGGTCATAGCACCCCCCCATCGGCCGCTCACCTCGATATAACCTACTATCACCCGGCGCGAGATGCAACTATTATCGCAACAATGCAAACATCGCGATGCCGCCGGAGACTGCAACATTAAGCGAATTTTTTTCGCCGCGCATGGGGATTTCAAGTATGACGTCGGAGGCGCGAAGCATATGCGGCGTGACGCCGAGCACCTCGTTGCCGAGCAGGATCGCAAGCCGGGCACCCGCGGGCGGCTGCCACTCGAGCAACGGTTTCGAATCCGCATGTTGCTCTATCGCGACGATCAGATACCCGTCCGCCTTCAGCGCCGCGACCGCTTCTTCTATCGTATCCCGCCGCTCCCAGGGCACGCTTTTCTCCGCACCGAGCGACACCTTACAGAGATCTTTCCGCGGAGCGCCGAACCGATCTATCGGCCCCGGCGTATATCCCGAAAGAATAATTTTCGAAACCCCCGCCCCGTCCGCCGTCCGAAACAGCGACCCCACGTTATGCACACTGCGAATGTCGTGGAGCACCAACACTGAGTCTACGGCTTTCATATTATCCAAGACTATCACATATGGGCACATGCGCTATACTTTACGTATGCAACGGCTCTGGAAGTACGTATTCGCTTTTTTCGATAAACTTGAGGATCATGTCCGCTTCCACTTGAGCCACTACCCTATCATCTACGCCCTTATTGGCGCGATCGGCATCATACTAGTCTGGAAGGGGGTCTGGGAAACGGCGGAATCCTTCCCTATCCTATTCGGTCCCATGTCTTTCATAGCAGGGGTTTGCGTTTTACTTCTCACCGGCCTGCTCGTATCGTTCTTCATTGGCGACGGCTTCATCCTTTCGGGCCTTAAACGCGAAAAGAAACTTATCGAAAAAACGGAAACGGAAATTCGATCTGAAAAAGAAATTTTGGAAACGATCGAAGCGAAGATCACGAAGCTCGAAGAGGAATTGCATCCGCAACCAGACAAAAACCAGTAATCCCTGTTTCAGAAATTAAAACAAAAGGTGGGCATGCCTGGGCTCGAACCAGGGACCGCAGAGGTATATCTTCGATATTTTCGTCGCACCGTTCAGGAGGAAAACATACGTGGGTGTGCCTGGGCTCGAACCAGGGACCGCAGAGGTATAAGCTCTGTGCTCTAACCGACTGAGCTACACACCCACGTATATTTTCCTCCTTCTCTAACGCTAGAAAATAAGCTCTGTGCTCTAACCGACTGAGCTACATGCCCACCTTTTATTTCAATCTCGCTCGCTCCTTGATATATCTACGATATTGCCGTCGTTCGCTCGGAGAAATATGTGCAAAGCCACACGCTTCTCTCTCGCTTCACTAGGCAATAAGCTCTGCACTCTAACCGACTGAGCTACACACCCTCGCACGCCTTTTACTCTACCCGAAAACCGGGCGTTATGCTATGGTGAGTGCGGAATAGACCTTTCCACAACCAAGCGCAGGAGGCGCATATGACCCAGCATCCGTTCACCATCAGCAATGCGGCCGGCATTGCCAGGACGCTCGAAGACGTCAAACGACTGGCTCGTTCGGCATCCAGCGAGATCCGCATCGGGTCCTACACGCCGCAACGCCGCACCGGCAACATCGGTGAGACCTACTATATGCTCACCGCCGACACCATCATCAACGGTGTCATCATTCCCGCCGGCACCTCTTGGAACGCCATCGGGCTCACAAACTGCGGCATCGAAGCACTGGCTGACGACCTCCATCTTATGGCGCAAGTGGCGAAGGACGTCCACAAGCCACTCGTCGTCAGTATCGCAGGTTTCTCGCCGGAGGATTATGCGGAGATGACCCGCATCCTCTACCTCGAAGAAGAGCACTTCTTGCACGAACAGCTGCCGATGCCCACCCTCGAACTGAATCTCGGCTGCCCCAACGCTCGGCACAAAGACGGCACGCGGCACAAAATCATCTCGTACTATCCGGATGACACACGCGCGGTGCTGGACGCGGTGGCGATAGAACTCCCGCCCGGCGTCACCGTGCAAGTCAAAATCTCTCCGGTTCCGGACGAAACGATTCCGTGCCTGGCAGAAATAATTGCCCAATCCGGCATCGTCGACACAGTCATCGGCGTCAACACGATACCCGACCAAGAGGGTCTGCGCGAGGACGGCATCACTCCCGCCCTTGCGTATCGCGCAACAGAAGACGGCCCCCTGCTCCACAAGGGCGGTATGGCCGGCACCATTCTGAAACAAGAAAGTCTTCGGGTGGTGCGGTTGCTGGGTCGACATCTGCCGATGGATATTCGCACCATCGGCTGCGGCGGCATCTTCAAGCCGGACGACGTGTTCGATCAAATCCTCGCCGGCGCAAGCGGCGTACAGATCGGCACCAACGACTATCACCACGGTCGAAAAGTCATCGGAGATCTTATGGTCTCGATGTCTCGAACCCCCAAGGGTATGGCGCTCTTGGAAAAAATGGCCGCGTAATCTTCACCCCGCCGCACGTTCCCTCACCGGAGCGCGCGGCGGCTTTTCTTTTATAAGAAAAATTGCTACAGTGCGGGCAGTACTGTTCTTCCAACAACTCACTAGGAGAAAGGGTTCGCGATGACACACCCAATGACCGAAGCTTTCAAAATGCCGTGGTTGTGCGATATGCATCGCCATTGCCGCACCGGGAAGATGGCCGCAATGGTCACACCCATCGCGGCCAAGACGCATCAGCTGATCGTCGCTATGCCGAACCTTGGCACCGATCGAATTCGCACACCGGACCAGGCGGTCGCCTATCGTGACCACCTCATCGGACTCGGGCGGCCGCACAATCCGCTGTTCAACGTGACCGTTCCGCTATATCTGGAGCCGGACACGGACACGGACATTGTGGCCACCGGTTGGCAGATGGGTGCGTGGGATTGCGCCAAGATCTATCCCAAGAACGGCACGACGAACGCCGACTTCGGCATCGATCTCAACCGCCTGGAGGAACTCAGCGAGGTCTTCGACGTGATGGATCGGTTGGGTATGCCGGTACTCTTTCATGCCGAAGTCCAACACGACCTATCCGGCAACGAGATCGACCCCTTCGACAAGGAGCAGCGAACCATCGAAATCCTTGACCGCTTCTTCGAGCGGCACCCGCGTATCAAGACCGTGATTGAACACGTAACCACGGCTCAGATGGTCCACGCCATCGAGCGGTGGCAGCGGGAAGGCCGCAAGATCGGCGCTACCGTCGCACCACAATATCTGGTCTGGAATCGTGGCCAGCTGTTCCGCGGCGGTCTCAATCCGGTATGGTATTCGATACCTCCCCTGAAGACCGAGGACGATCGGGCGGCACTGGTGCGTTTCGTCACGGAAAGTACTATTCCGTGGCTGGGCACCGATGATGCACCACACCCCATCGAAGCCAAGAGCAGGCCCTGCGGTTGTCCCGGCGGCGTGTTCAACGGACCGGTCAGTCCGTTCATCTACTACGAAGTGTTCAAGCTGTCCGGCAAACCCGATTGGGGCAAGCGATTCATCGAGTTCGCCTGTCTCCGCGGCCCCGCGTTCTACGGCATCGAGATCAACGTCGCCGAGCAAGTGATGATCGCCGAAAAACCGTGGGTCGTTCCCAATCGATACGAACAAAACGGCGTCTCAGTGCTGCCAATGTTCGCCGGCGAAATGATGCCATACGACTTGGTTCCCTGCACCAACGAATAGTCTTTGACGCCAAACAAAACACCGGTGCGCATTCCAAAAAGGAACGCGCACCGGTTTTATTTTTTAAGAACCTATCCACGGTCTTTTTGTCAGACCAAAAAAGATGAGATTTTGCAAGGAAAGTCTTCCTGGAGGACGACTCGATACCTGAGTATCGAAGAGTCCGAAGGATGGCTTTCATTACGAAATATCGCTTTTTGGGGCGACAATAAAGATTGTGGATGGGTTCTAGCACACGCCGTCTTTACCCAAGGTACACGGGCAGTCGGCGGAACTGTTGGCACATTTTTTCTGCGCTCTTTGAATGAAGAGTTCGTGGACGCAGACTTCCTCTCCGCTCCGATGTTTCGGGCCAAAGGCAAAGGATTCCGCGTGGATCTCCCAACCGCCGACCGGTGATAGGTATCGCGTTACGAACTTTTCCGCCTTCTCCAGCGTTGGAAATTCAAGATTCTTGGAAGATATCCGATACACATGCCTCGCAGGAGACTGCCACACCGGCGGCAGATCTTCATCCAACACCACATCGTCGCTCATAGCTTTTCTCCCCGAGAACAAAGTGTCTGGGGACACTGTAGCGGAGTTAGGGGCGAGAGACAAGGGCATTATCGTCTACTCCGCCTTTTTCTTCGGCATCACACCGTGGGCGATGAGGAGTTGTTCGAACTCCGGGCGCTCTAAGGTTTCTTTTTCCACAAGCGCGGCGGCGATGGCATTGAGGAGGACGCGGTGTTTGGTGAGAATGTGCACGGCTTTGTCGTGCGCTTCGGCGACGATGCGGCGGACTTCGGCATCAATATCTGCGGCGACTTTTTCGGAGTGCGCGTGCGGGGTGACACCATTGCCGAACAGCGTTCTTCCGCCCTCGCTTTCCAGTGCCATCGGTCCCATTTTCTCGGACATTCCGTAGCGCACCACCATATCGCGGGCGAGCGCGGAGAGGACTTGCAGGTCGTTGCTCGGGCCGGTCGTCACATCGCCGAACACCATCTCCTCCGCGAGATACCCGCCGAGCGACACCGCGATGTCGTCGAGAAATTCTTTCTTGCTTTGCATACGCTTGTCGTCGAACGGCAGCTTGAGCGTGTAGCCCGCCGCACGGCCGCGCGAGATGATCGAGATTTTATGCACCGGATCGGAAAACGGCAGCACCGACGCCACCAGCGCGTGCCCGGCTTCGTGATACGCCGTGATCTCTTTTTCTTTCATCGAGAGCACGTGGCTGCGGCGCTCCGGCCCAAGCATCACCTTTTCAATCGAGCGAATCAAATCATATTGCGTCACTTTTTTGCGGTTCTCGCGCGCCGCCAAAATCGCCGCTTCGTTCATCAGCGAGTACAGATCCGCACCCGAAAATCCCGGCGTGCGCTCCGCGATTACTTCCAAATTTACATCCTCACCGAGCGGCTTTTGGCGCGCGTGGATTCCCAAAATATCGCGGCGGTCAAAACGATCCGGCAACTCGATCACCACACGACGATCAAAGCGACCCGGGCGCAGCAGTGCCGGATCAAGCACATCCGGGCGATTGGTCGCCGCCATCACGATCACTTTTTCATTCGGCTCGAAGCCGTCCATCTCCACGAGAATTTGGTTGAGTGTTTGCTCGCGCTCGTCGTTGCCGCCGCCGACGCCCGAGCCGCGCACGCGTCCGACCGCGTCGATCTCATCCACGAAGATAATCGCCGGTGCCGCAGCCTTTGCGGTTGCGAAGAGGTCGCGCACACGACTCGCACCAACGCCCACGAACATCTCGACGAACTCAGAACCGGAAATCGAGAAAAACGGCACGCCCGCCTCCCCCGCCACCGCGCGCGCAAGCATCGTCTTACCGGTACCCGGCGCACCCATCAGTAAAATGCCTTTCGGAATCCGCGCACCGATGTCCAAAAACTTTTTCGGATTTTTCAGGAAGTCCACGATTTCGGTCAGCTCTTCTTTCGCCTCCTTCGCGCCCGCGACATCCTTGAACGTCACGCGTTGCGCATTGTCACCCGGCTCGGTGATGCGCGGTTTCGACTGCCCGAACGAGAACGCCTGCGCGCCCGCCCCGCGCATCTGCCGCGAAAGGAACCACACAAAAACGAGCGCGAGCAGAAGCGGCGCCAAGAACGGTACGAGCGTCTGCACCCAGAACATCGTCTGCGTCTGACGCTTCACGCTAATGGAAACTTTGTCGATCGCCGCCGACGTCACGCCGTAGTTGTAAAGTGTCTGCGAAAGCGCCGCGTCAGGTTCTTTCTTCGCGGTGCGCACGGTGGAACTCGCGTCGCTGTACGTCGCGGTCACATTGTCGCCTTCCACGGTCAGAGACTTCACGTGCCCACCGGAAATGTCCTGCGCAAGCGCGGAAATCGGAATATCAACCGGCGTGTTTTTAGCACTGTCGGAAAGATACGCATACGTGCCGGCCGCCAGCAACAGCCGCACGACCAGGTCCTTGAAGTGGCCCTTGGGCAGGCCCTTGCGGATCAATGATTCTGGGTTGTGCATGGCGTGAGGATGTT
>Ga0118677_10014231_pt1 | contig 11280 bp, 8 predicted proteins | sample AliMusrvi5mmetaG_FD_86154 | JGI IMG/M metagenome (GOLD analysis project Ga0118677, IMG submission 86154)
ACATAATGGTGTGTACGATGAGCCGCGCGAGGTCCTGAAATCCATACCAGGTATTAAATATAAAGACATGGAACGTTCTTTTTCGAGAAGTTTCTGCTGCAGTGGCGGTGGTCTTTTACTCTGGTATGAAAACGAGGACGAAAAGGAACGGATGGGAGAGGTTCGTGTAAGAATGGCTGCGGAAGTGGGGGCGCAAGTAATTGTGACTGCCTGTCCCTTCTGTCTCATCAATCTTGAAGACGCCATAAAAACGACAGGAAATGAGGGTAAAATTGAGGTTATTGATCTGATCGAACTTGTCGATAGATCTATGTCCTAACTACTGGATTATATATATGCGGTTCCTTTATGAATCACTTAGAATCTTTGGGAGGACCTATGAACATCATTGTCTGCATGAAGTGGATACCCGACACTTCCGAGGCGGATCTTACGGTGGCCGCTGGGGCGAAGGATATTAAGAAGGACGATCTTGATCATGATATTAACGATTGGGATCGGTTTGCAGTAGAAGAAGCCGTACAGATCAAGGAAAAAGTAGGCGGCAAGGTTACAGTGGTGTGTGTTGCGCCGGAGGACTCTGAAGAAACTCTTCGTGAGTGTTTGGCTCGAGGCGCCGACGAGGCTTTTCAGGTTTGGTCGGATGAAATGGAGGGCGGTGACGGATACTGCGCTGCGTCGATACTGGCAAAGTTCATCAAGAACAGGGACTTTGACTTAGTTCTAACCGGAACACTCGCAGAGGATGATGGCGCAGGTCAAGTTGGAGGCATGCTGGCCGCAATGCTTGACATCCCCTCGTCAACCCTTGTTTCCAAGATCGAGATCCACGATAAAAAGGCGTCATTCTTGAGAGAGCTTGAGGGAGGTCTTTATGAATCCGTCGAGACGGACATTCCGTGTCTCATATCAGTCGCTACCGGTTTGAACGAACCCAGGTTCGTATCCATTAGAGCGGTCAGAAAAGTTGCTTCAATAGATATTCCCAACATGGGGATTGAGGAACTTGGCATGGATGCCGGCCAAGTGGGACAAGCGGGGGCTAGACTCGTAATAGAAGAGGTGTCACTTCCTCCTGAAGGTGAAGGGGCGGAAATTATAGCTGGGAAGCCTGAAGAATCGGCAGCCCGACTAGCGGAGATTCTCAAGGAAAAGGGGGCCCTAGGATGATAAAGAATATATACGTAATAGCAGAGCAAAGGAAAGGCTCCTTACGGGACATTACGTGGGAAGCTGTTGCGGCCGGAAAAAAGTTAGCGACTGACTTGGGAGCCGAATTAACCTGCGTATTGCTATGCGGTAAAGGTGGACTTATAGCTGAGCAATTAGCGGGTGAGGTCCCGAAAGTCCTATTGGTAGAAAATCCTGTCTTTGAATCGACGAATTCCGAAGCAGTGATATCAACCCTTAAAGAGCTGATAAAACCCCAGGGGTCATATTTGGTGGTCATGGGAGCCTCAAACTCGACACTGGATTTCGCTCCCGGTCTTTCTGTAGCTTTGGACGCAGCGCTGGCTACGGATTGTTTCAGCCTCGAGGTTAAAGATGGAAGGTTGCTGGCTTCGAGGCAAATCTACAGTTACAAGATAAATTCAGTCGTGTCTTTCAAGAACTCCGACAGAGTTGTTCTGACGCTTAGAGCGGGGTCTTTCCAATTCAGCCCTGCTGGAGAAGCGAAAGGAACAATCACCAATGAGCCTTGCCCGATTGATGAGAGCAAACTCCGGAAGCGTTTTATAAAGTATGTCGAAGCTGAAAAAGGCGACGTAGACGTTGCGTCAGCCGACATCATTGTTTCTATAGGCAGGGGCATTGGAGATGAACCGGATCTGGAAATGTTTCAGTCTCTAGCTGACACTATGGGCGGCGTGTTGGCCTGTTCTCGGCCAATTGTGGACAAGAACCTGCTGCCCAAGTATCATCAGGTAGGCACTTCAGGAATAGAAGTTAAACCAAAGGTGTATTTGGCCCTTGGAATAAGTGGCGCATTTCAACACCTGGGAGGCATTAAAGGGTCTCCTCTGCTGATAGCTGTAAATAAAGACGCCCGAGCTCCTATTTTCCGTGTTGCCAACTATGGCATCGTAGGCGATCTCAACGAAGTGGTCCCCGCTCTTGAAGAGAAGATTAAGAGCTTGAAAGGATGAGAATCTGATCCAGCGGGAAAAGAATGAATAAAAAGAATCTGGATTATTGATTTGTTAGTAGCCGGGTTTGAGGAGTGAGGTCCATTTTCGCTGTTCCAGCCCGGCTGTTTTTGTGTCGGAACCTGCAATTCAGATCCGTCAGTTTGCATTGAGAATGATGGAAAATATCTACAATAAGGTATCCGAAGCTCACAGATTCATTGTGGAGCGGAGTCGCCACTTCGTTCCCGAAGTAGCAATTATTCTAGGGACTGGTTTGGGAGGCATGGCTGCACGCATAGACCCCGTATGCGTGATACCTTATCAGGATATTCCCCATTTTTGTCTTTCCACTGTTGATGGTCATAAGGGAAGCCTCATTTTGGGTGGCTTTGGCGGAAAACAGGTTGCAGTCATGCAGGGCCGACTTCATTTCTACGAGGGATACTCACTTGAGCAGGTTACTTTCCCCGTAAGGGTTTTGAGGTCACTGGGAGCGGAGTTTCTCGCCGTCAATAGCGCTGCTGGAGGTTTGGACTCGGGATTCAAACCCGGAGATGTGATGCTGGTTACTGATCACATTAATCTTATTGGATCGAGCCCCCTTCGTGGAGGCGCCGACCCTCGACTGGGTGACAGATTCCCTGACATGAGCCGGGTTTACGACAGGCAAATGGCAACTCTCGCGTTAGATGTTGCTAAGGAAGCGGGCTTAGGGATAAAAAGCGGCGTATACGTAGCAGTTCACGGTCCAAATCTGGAGACACCCGCCGAGACCAGAATGCTCAGACTTCTTGGAGCCGATGCCGTTGGAATGAGTTCGGTTCCTGAAATAATCACGGCTGTGCAGGCAGGTTTTCGCATACTTTTCTTAGTGGCGATAACCAACGTGAATAATCCCGAAAACATGTCGCCACTCTCAATTACGGATGTCATAAGCCACGCGAGACTAGCTGAACCCACGCTAACTTACATTCTCGAGAATACAGTAGCCCGAATGACAGGCGATTGGGTTGAGTCAGGTTGAGTATGTGCGCCAATAGTGACAAACCAATTGAACTCAGGAATGGCCTAATACTGTGCTTTCCGGGAATTTCAGATCCGGTTCCTCACTCACGAACTTTGATCTCGGGTGGATCTATTGTTGAGATAAATTCTTTTCAATACCCCAACTATCCTGACGCCGAAGTTATAGATTGTTCGAACTGCCTCATCATGCCAGGGCTTGTCAATTGTCACGTTCACGCAGCCATGAGCCTGTTTCGGGGCCTAGCGGACGATGTTCCGTTGAAAAGTTGGCTGGAACAATTCATATTCCCTTCGGAAGCTCGTCATGTTTCGCCAGGAATGGTTCGTCTTGGAACCACTCTTTCTGCAGTAGAAATGGCGCTTTCAGGGATTACGACATTCGCTGACGCATATTTTTTTATGGAGGAATCTGCGCTAGCCACATTAGATGTAGGCCTAAGAGCTGTCATAGCTCAAGGTATTCTTGATGCGCCGACTCCTGACACCAGGATTAAGTCCTCCTGGAAAGAACGGGTAACAGAATTTCTGGAATCTGTTCCGGTGAATCCACGAATCACCCCGGCTCTTTTTTGTCATTCTCCATATTTGTGCGGATCGGATACATTTAGATCCGCATTCGAGATATCAAAATCTCACGGATTGAAATTATTTTCTCATGTGGCTGAAACTAAACTAGAAATAGACGAAATACATAAACTCTACGGAATTACGCCTATTGAGTGGTTGTATTCTCTGGGAGTTCTCGGCGACAACTTTGTGTTGGTTCACGGTGTTCATCTCTCGGATAGGGACTGCCGAGTTATCATGGACTCATCTTCAAGATTAATTCATTGCCCTGAATCGAACATGAAACTTGCCTCAGGAGCGGCTCGAATACAGTATCTTCTGGAAATGGGCGTAAAAATCGGACTCGGCACAGACAGTCCCGCCAGCAATAATAATCTTGATTTTTTTGAAGAAATGAGGTCAGCTTCTTTTCTGTCTAAATTGTCTTCAGGCAACCCTGAGGCATTAACCGCTCGTCAGTCCCTGTACATGGCGACTACTCAGGGGGCGCGGATACTGGGGCTTGAAGACACTATAGGTTCGCTGGTTCCCGGAAAACAGGCGGACATCATTGTTGTGGATCTGGATCAGCCTCACCTAACCCCTTTGTACGATCCCGTTTCGCAAATGGTTTATTGCGCCAAAGCATCCGACGTGAGAGATGTTTTCGTTTCAGGGAGGGTCGTTGTTCGTAATCGAAAGATTTGCACAGTGTCCTATGAGGATGTGCGTGAGAGTGTGAACGAATTGGCCGCCAGAATATGCGCACACACAGGAAAGAGACTTTTTCGGGGAGTAGTAGTATAATGTCTGACAAAATCACGTACAAAGACGCCGGGGTGGATGTTGACCTTGCCGAAAAATCCCTCCAGTCTGTTGGGAACAGAATTCGCTCCACCTTCACCCCTGGAGTCATCGGTAATCTTGGAGGATTTGCTGCGACATTTAGACCCGAATGGCGGAAATTAGTCGATCCTGTCCTTGTGTCAGCTACGGATGGAGTAGGAACCAAACTAAAAATTGCCTTTATGATGGGGATTCACAACTCAGTTGGAATAGATCTTGTCGCAATGAGTGTTAACGACATTATTGTCACAGGAGCGGAACCTCTTTTTTTTCTGGACTACTTCGCTACCGGCAAAATTAAGCCGGAAACCTTTCAATCGGTTGTTTCAGGGATAACAGAGGGATGCAAGATGGCTGGATGCGCCCTGATTGGGGGCGAAACAGCCGAAATGCCCGATTTTTATTCCGAAGGGGAATACGATTTGGCTGGTTTTTGTGTAGGCATACTGGATCAGGCCGTGGTCATTGACGGCTCTCGAGTTGTCGGAGGTGACGCTGTGATAGGCATTGGCTCATCCGGCCTTCATAGCAATGGCTACAGTCTTGTTCGAAGAGTTCTTCTAGATAATAAGAAATATTCCCTAGATCATAAATTCTCCGATTTGGAATCTACGCTCGGGGAAGAGCTTTTGAAGCCCACACAAATTTACGTTAAGCCGATGCTATCGCTAATGAAGAAATTGTCGATTAAGGCAATTGCGCATATTACCGGAGGTGGTTTTTACGGGAATATACCGAGGATAATTCCAGATCATATTCAAGTGATCATCAATTCCTCGACGTGGAAAATCCCCCCGATTTTCAAAATTCTCAAGAGGGCCGCTCGGCTGGACGACAGGGAGATGTTTGAGACTTTTAATATGGGTGTAGGAATGATCCTTATCCTCAATGAATCTGATGTTGACCAGGCAATCTACGGTTTGCGTGAAGCAGGGTTGAATGCCTGGAGCATGGGACATACGCTAACCAGATCCAGTGACTCCGAAAATCATGTTATAATAAACTAAAGGCCAACCAAAATTACTGATTTTAACATGATAGACCAAAACAGATTTCTAGATCTCCCCCTGTTGCAAGCCCCCCTGCTGAATATTCTTATCGGACAAACCGACGCCAACAACAGAGAACCTCTACTTGAATGCATTCTTGAAACTCCGGATCCCCGGATGACCGTCATTCGAATCGAGGAGTTGCTGGGAATAGATAGGGAAAGCCTCATTTCCGCATTGGCGGCGCAATTGGATGCATGGAAATTTTTCGTAAGGGCCGTCGGAGGTTCCTCCTTCCTATTTGCAACCATTAAACGATCTATTGAATTGATAAGATACGTGTTTCTTGAGAGGCGTTGCAATCAAGGCAAGACACTTATGGAGAAGGACAAGGAGCTGAGAAATAGACTTTCCAGCGCTGGAACTTCTTCTCTGGTCGAACTCAGTCGTGAATTGAGGAGATACAAAGAACAAGAGTTTCTTAGAATTGGGTGTAGAGACCTTACAGGAGCAGCTGACGTCGTTGAAATCATGGCTGAACTTTCAGATCTCGCAGCCGCTTCACTTGAGGTTACCCTGGATTATTCATTTAAATGGCTTGCGGCAAAACATGGCGCGCCGGAAGGGTTGTCGCCCGGTTCTAAGGGGCTGGTAATTCTAAGCATGGGAAAATTGTCGGGCCATGAACTGAATTTTTCTTCAGACATAGATTTGATCTATCTCAGACATCCCGAAGATGGTTGGACATCCGGTCCAGACAGGGTTTCGGTCTCTAAGTTCTACGAACTCCTTGCAAGGTCAGTCAGCAAAGCCATGTCCGATGTCACCGAAGATGGATTTGTCTTCAGGGTAGACCTTCGACTGAGACCGGAAGGTGACAAGGGAGAACTTGTTCCTTCATTGAGAAACGCAGTGGAATACTATTTGTCCTGGGGCAGGACATGGGAAAGAGCAGCGCTCATGAAGGCGCTACCTATAGCGGGTGATGTAATGTTGGGACATGATTTCCTGAAAGAAATTGAGCCCTTTGTCTATCGTAAACACCTGGACTATTCAACATTGGATGACATGCGTTCAATGAAAAAGCAAATCGAAACGCAACTCAAAAAAAAGCCCGGGTTGAACATAAAGCTTGGACAAGGAGGAATAAGAGAAATTGAGTTCTTCGTGCAGACCCTTCAGCTGATCAACGGGGGTAAGAATAGGAAATTGCGTTCACCTTCGACATTGAGGGCTCTTGATCTCCTGAGTGAGGCTGGTTTGCTGGCCGTATCAACGGCAGCGAGCTTGCGCGACGCATATCTTTTTTTTCGTAATGTTGAGCATAGAATTCAGATAAACCACCAGTTACAGACACACGACCTTCCCATTAGACATGAGGAACGCTACGATCTAGCAAGACGCATGGGTTATCTTGACGCATCAGCTCTTGATCAATTTATTGCGGATCTGGACAGACGCCGCAAGTTGGTTGAAGATCTCTTTTCTTCACTTTTCTATCATTCATCCGAAGATGACGTCGAGCGATCTTCCTCCCTGACTAATCACCTTATAGAATCAATAGAAGACCATGCTGAGACCGTGGCAATTCTCACAGATCTGGGTTTCAGGAACCCTTCATCAGCCTATCCGCTTCTAAAGCGATTGATATACCCATCTTCCGGAGGGCCGATTTCAGAAAAAACTCGCGATTTGCTTGAACGGCTGGCTCCTATATTTATTGATGAACTGCTAAAAGCGTTTGAGCCAGAGAAAGCCCTTGTTACCCTCGATACCTATATAGAATCTCTACAAAGCGCTCCTAACTACTATTCCACATTCCTAGAAAATCCAGCCACCGTGAGTTTCCTGATTCGAATCCTGGGAGAGAGCCGTTTTTTTACGGACCTTCTCATAAGGCATCCTGATTCTATTGACTCGCTGATCGGCAGAGGATTGCAAAGCCTTCAGATGGGTTACGAAACTCTTCGGAAAGAAATTCTGGAACGACTCAACTACACCGGGACTCTTGAGGAAAAACTGGATGTTTTGAGAAGGTTCAAGAATGAAGAGAGTCTGCTGATTGGAGTTAGGCAGCTTACTGGAGAAATAGACTCTCCTGTTGCAAGACGCCATATATCTGAGCTTGCGGATGTCTGTCTTTCCGTGGCGGTTGAAATAGCGCACAGAGAGATGGAACGTCGATTTGGCTCCGAAGGACTAGAAGATCCGTTGCCTTTCGTTGTCCTGGGAATGGGGAAACTCGGGGGTATGGAAATGACATATCTGTCAGACCTCGATGTAATCTTTGTCTTTGATTCGCCGAACGATCAAATAGGTAAATTGTCCTCAAGAGAGTGGTTCACGAGGCTGGCCAATCGGATGATCTCTATTCTCAGCGTCCCGACATCTGAAGGAACAGCATATTCCATTGACACCCGTCTAAGGCCATCAGGCAATAAAGGCGCTCTCGTTTCCACACTTAGATCGTTCGAAGACTATCACAGGGAATCATCGGCTTTATGGGAAAAACTAGCCCTTATAAGATCCAGAGTTGTGACTGGGCCGGAAGTTTTGGGACAAAAAATTCAGTCAATCATCAAAGACTGTATATTGAGGACTAACCTGAACGAGACGGATATTTCCGAGATATCAAGAATTCGAGAGAGAATGGAAAAAGAAATTGCGCTCGAGGACAAAGCAAATGTCGATTTGAAAACTGGGCAGGGAGGATTGGTAGACGTAGAATTCTTTACCCAAGCAAAGATACTTGCTCATGCGAGCGAATACCCCGAAATCTTGCAATCCAACACTTTGGAGGCATTGTCAAAACTTAGGAAAAACGGACTAATCCAAAAAGAAATATTCGATACTCTTGATTCTGGCTATCGATTCCTAACCAACCTCGAGGACAGGCTGAGAATAATGGAAAACCGGAGTATAGACAGGCTACCCCTTGCCGGAGATAAACTGAAGGGATTGGCGAAAAGACTTGGCTACGGTCATAATGGAGACACCCTCATTGATGATTATTTGCGCATTCGCAATGATATCAGGGAGATTTATAGTTCTTTCTTCTCGTCAGCCAGCTCATAGACATTGCAATTCCGGTTGCCGAGCCCGAAGTTCACGCCGGACGAAGCGGAGTGCAAATTTGGACTGGGGCGGAAGCGAAAATCAGAATTTGTAGATTTTACGCCTCCACCATAGACTATCACTCAAAAATCTGGGCGTCCTTGAGTATGTTTGCTACCCTAGCGATATGCATACCATGATGTTTGGATGATACAAGTTGATCATCAGACAGGCCTTTGGGGCTTAAATCCTCTGCGTGCGCTCTTCCATATGGGCCCCATTGCAATCCGGCGACTTTATATCCAGGAGTTTTCTTGGGCAGAGGAACAATCAGAAGGCCGAGTTCCGCTATATTGTTCAACACAGAAAGCATGGCCAATTCGCAGCCTCCGCCTCCGTTTCCGTATCCCGATCCTGATGCGAACACAGCCCCCACCTTCCCTATCAGCTTATCCTGCATCCAGGCTCCACTACAGACGGTGTCTATGAATTTCTTCACCCTCCAGTCGATGCTGCCCATGTGAACTGGAGTGCCAATTACCAAGGCGTCACAAGATAGTAAATGTTCTATTCTTGCGTCATCGGCTTTTACCAATTCCGCAATAGAATCTTCAACTGATTTGACGCCATCAGCCAGAGCTTTCGCCATTTTTTCCGTACTGCCGTGGTCACTGGCGTAAACTATTAGGACCCTGACCATTTCCATACCTCCTTAATTAGTTTATCGAATAACCATGATGGGGATATTGAGTCTGTGGCGAACCGGAGCCACGGTGCTGCCAAAGACAAGATCACTCAATCCCCTGTGGCCATGCCCCCCCATGATCAAAACATCAATAACGTTCTCGGTTGATAACCTTATTAACTCGTCCGGGACATTTCCGTATCCCAGGAATGTTTCCACCTCTACGCCCCTGTGGCCAAGCGCTACCGCCAACTTGGCAAGTGATTCTTCATCCTCGCGTGCTTCGGTGTCAAGGGTGTATTCACCATACACTGATCCCCCAGCGCTTTCTACAACGTGGAACAGAAAAAGATCCGCATTATGCTGTTTTGCTAGCGGCAACGCATGGCTCAGGACTTTGATATCCTGCTCGGTAAGAGCTAGCGCCACCCCTACTTTTTTGTAGTGAGGTGGCGCTAGCTCTAATTGATCCTCCTCTGCCCTGATCAATTTACCCAGTTTTTTCCATGCCGGAATCGATTCTTTTGGAGGGAGATGAACCAAAGGCTTTATGGTTATATAGAGCAATAGAATGAAAAGAGACGCAAATATCGGAATTACAACTGTGTAGATCCAAAAAGGATTACCGCTTTCCCTGACTGAATCGATTACTTGGTCCAGCACAAGTTTTACGTTAAAACTTACTATAATCGTTGCTACGACCCATGCAATTATTTTTATGTAGTATTTGTTGGTGAATTCGCCCATCAGTGAACGATCGCTGGTGAAATGGATTAATGGAATAACGGCGAAAGGAAGCTGAAGGCTGAGGACAACCTGGCTAGCTATGAGCAGAGTGTAGGTCGCAGCGTCTCCCGACATTCCTATCGCCAACGCTGCCGGTCCTACAGCCAGCAATCTGGTTACAAGCCGTCGAAGGACTGGTCTGATCTTGAATCTGAGATAACCCTCCATCACAATCTGGCCGGCTAAAGTTCCTGTCAGAGTGGAAGCCTGTCCTGAGCAAACGAGCGCTAAAGCGAACGCTATTCCAGCCAGAGCGGTCCCAAGTATGGGCGTGAGGAGGCTGTGGGCTTGCTGCAATTCAGTTACAACGATCCCGTTCCTGTAAAAAGTTGCGGCCGCAACTATTAAGATCGCAGCGTTGACTAGAAATGCGCAATTGAGTGCGATCACTGAATCGACAAAATTAAACTTGCAAGCCTGACGTTTGCCCTCGATCGATGAGTCGAAAGCCCTGCTCTGAACCAAGGACGAGTGAAGATAGAGGTTGTGAGGCATCACAGTAGCGCCTATGATGGCGATCGCTACGAAGAGGGCCCCGTCGGGAAGTGATGGCGCCAACCCATAAGCCACCTGCGTCCAATCCGGAGCGGAGTTGACTACCTCAAATATGAAGCACGACCCAATCACGGTTATCAATACCATGATTATGAACTCGAATCTCCGTACCCCGAAATTCTGGATGGCCAAAAAAACGAAAGTGTCCAGAGTCGCTATACATACGCCCCACATCAACGGAATTTTGAACAAAAGGTTTAAACCTATTACGAAGCCCAACACTTCTGCAAGGTCACAGGCGACAATCGCGATTTCCGCCAGTACCCAAAGCATGTAAGTAACGGGTCTTGGGTAATGGTCCCTGCACGCCTGAGCGAGATCTCTCCCCGTAACGATCCCTAATCTTGCCGACAGTACCTGTAGAATTAGAGCCATACCGTTGGACATCAACAAGACCCATATCAGTGCGTAACCAAATCGTGATCCTCCTTCCAAGTCCGTTGCCCAGTTTCCGGGATCCATATAACCGACGCTGATCAAATAAGCTGGGCCCAAAAAGGCGAACATCCTTTTGAAAAGGCTGGCGTGGGTTGGGATGTTTACCGTTCGATACACTTCCGATAAGGATTTTGTCGTCTTTGCCACTTTTATTATTTCCTAAGGTTTGGTATGCACGAATCACTTATATTTCAAAACCGTCGGGATTATCAACATAGTATAGCCC
>Ga0118677_10014232_pt1 | contig 11280 bp, 8 predicted proteins | sample AliMusrvi5mmetaG_FD_86154 | JGI IMG/M metagenome (GOLD analysis project Ga0118677, IMG submission 86154)
AACTTTCACCTATTTTTCAATCAAAAATGGCAACCTGGTCTAAAATGATGGATTCCCCGATCGGCCCTCTAAAGCTGACATCGGACGAACATTATCTGAAGTCAATTTCTTTTGAGGCTGAAATTTCCGGCGAATCTACAGAATTCCCGGAGGTTTTAGACCAGGTTCAAAAACAGCTCGAAGAATATTTCTCCGGGACGCGACGACAGTTTGATTTGCCACTTGATCCGGATGGCACTTCTTTTCAGCAGAAAGTGTGGAAGCAGCTATCCGAAGTACCTTATGGCTCGACCATGAGTTATATTGAAATTGCACGTATCCTGAACGCTGAAAGTTCAAGCCGCGCCGTAGGAATGGCCAATGGCCGGAACCCGATTCCTATCCTAATTCCATGTCACCGGATCATCGGACACAACGGAAAACTGACCGGATACGCAGGTGGTCTGGAGCGGAAGAAATGGCTGTTACTACACGAACAGCAAAATTCTGAGAATGGCCAGTTGTTTTAAGATTATATTTGGATGTATGACCTTTGGTGCAGGCAATCTGAATTTGCAAGTATTGCAGCTGGTAACCGGCCACTGGCAGATTTTCACCGGAAAAAATATATCAGAACAAGCCGAAGGGTAATAGTCAATTAGCTACATCCATTCAGGCTAGCCACCAGTAGCTAAAAGCAAGTAGCAACCTACCCACAGAAACGGAAGCTAATCTACCCACCAGATTTTTTATAGCACCTTATTTTTTAATATATGTTGTGTGGATTGCCTTGTCAAAGATCACCCAATCTTTGGCGGTCATTCGTTCAGGTGTAAACAGGCAAATTCCAGCTGCACCATTTTCAACCGATTCCCGGATTGCTGCCTCCAATTCTTCCGGTAAAAGGCCATGATTCTCAGGATCCGGTTCGCTGATCTTCTTTTCAGGAGCCGGGCATATAAATAATCCGCTGTACACCGGTTTTTTATTTTCAAGCGTTGTGGTTGATTCCTTGCACATCTTCCCAATCCAGGATGTCCCCTGAAGATAAAAATCGTTATAATTCATTGGATAGAATGCATCAAGATTCCATTTGTTCCACTCCTGCCTGACAATTTTCCGGGCAATGGAATTTGGTCCGGGAAATACTGCCGCATTGATCTCTTTATGTTTAGCGTGAACCATTGCAGCGAGCCGGTTCACAAGATTTGTGATCAGGTCATAACGGAACTGCTTCCACGCTTCCACCTGGGAAGGATCATTTACCGATTTGATATCTATGCCAGTTTTAGCCTTGAAGTCAGTGACACACTTGTCGCAATAACAATAGTCAAACTGGGGAAATTCGCGGTCCATAACCAGGCCGTATTTCTTCCATAACCCTGGAGCCAATATAACATCGGGAAAACGGATAAAATCGAGATGAATGCCATCCACCTCGGGAATATCTGCAACCTGACCATACATATCAGCCAGAAACTGATATACCTCTTCGCGGTTTGGACATAAAAATTTATAATGACTCGCATAGGCAGGCTTGTCAAAGGCCGATTCTCCCCTGCCGTTTAAAGCGTACCATTCGGGTTTTAGTTTAGGATTAACCCCTTGGATCATAGTAGGAATCCAGGAATAAAACTTTAATCCGGCCACTTTGGCAATCTTCCCCACACGCCGGTAGGTTTCGGGTTGTTGACCGGCAGAATACATTAATCCGTCAATCCCTTTGGCTTTCAGATCAAGAAACTGAGTCTTTAATTCGGTATCCGTCATTTTTTCAGGACCACCTGTCCATGCATAACAGGGAACTTTGGAATCCTGACGGGTTGTACATGAAAACAGTGTGATAAGGAGAGCAATGAGCAATAGCTTATTCATTTTGTTGATTTAGATTTTTCTGCGATATAAATCAGTTGATCAGGCAGATATATTTTTAGAACTACAATTCGGGGATTATCCTCAAAGGTAAAGATTTCTATGAGATTTTTTTAAGTGAACGGGTGACTATTTCAAAATATCCAATAAGTCACTCGTTCACTCTTTAAAATTTATCCGTCAATTCTTTATCAAATCCGGATAGATTTTTTTAATAACGGTTTTATATTTTTCCTCAAGATTTTTAAAAGGGACAGGTTTATCCTGTAGGCGGATTTGCTTCTGGTTTATCTCTCCCATTAAGCTCCAATTCCGGGTACTTGCTGATACCGGCTCCTCAGCTTTTAAATCATAACGTGTAAAATCAATGACATTTTCCTCAGACTCCTTCTTATCCTCAGAGAGGAGTGCGAGCCGAAAGGTTTTATTCATCATCCACCTGATTTTCATTCCGGCATCAGAGCCCCCGATCCCGGAACCCATCTCTTCAAAAAGGTAATTAAAATCATTGTTCTTAAACTGATTACGCCACATCAACCCAAATTCCCCTTGTGTGATAAACTCTGTATCCGGCCACCGTTTTTTGATTTCACTTAACCACCTGGTCAATCCTGAAACTTCAATTGGTAAGGAGATTTCCCAGCAATTGGTGACCCATGCGAATCCGTTCAATTCAAATCCACGGTCAAAGTGGATAGCGGTCGAATGGAGCATCTCCTTGACGCCAATATCTTCGCCATACTTATGAAGGGTCTCTATTGGTCCTACACCCATCCTGCTATTAAAGCCTCCGGCACCACCAGCTCTGCGGGCTGCCAAAAAATCCATGGTCCAGCCATCCAGGTTCACACAATCAATGAGATCGTTTGTTCCCTGAGCCGGTTTGCAAAAATGTTCCGCTGATGGATAATAGGGATAAGAAACTGATCCGTCTCCATCCTGATTGTCAATGGCATACTGACTCCAGATATTCCCCTGGCAAACATGGATCTTCTCCTCCTTTGCAAGGAACTCCAGGTTTTTAGCCGACAGGAAACCAGCCACAACACTGTTGGGACGATATCCTTTACCCGTTATTTCGGACACTTTTGACAAACCTTCGTGTAAATCCTTGTTGACCTGTCCGGTTGAATTATATGCATTTGCAAAATAGGCCCCCGGAATAAAGGTTATTTCATCACCGTATTTGTAGTGATAACCGACAACCAGCTCCCTGATTTTTTTATAATTGGCAGAGTTATCGTGCAAGGCGAGCCAGCTCAGTGCCCACGTTATCCTGGCTCCGGGAAAACCTTCCTCAACGGCATTTCTGAATTTAATTACCCGTGCGGGGGTATGATCCTTGCGTTCATCCTGACCAACATTTTTATCCCTGGCCACCTCAATCTGGTTTACCCGAATCACCGTATTGAAAGTCAGAAACCGGTGGCCCATTAGCTGGTCAGACTTTAGGCTTTTAGAGGTGGCTGACTGAAGCAGAATTGAGTAGAGGAGCAAGCAGAGTGTCAGGAGGATTGTTCTCATAAGTTATTGGTTTTTTTGTTCCAGCATTTTTATAAAGTACCCGCCAACCACTGAGCGCGCCTGAAAACCAACCTGGCGCGCATCTGGTGTTTCGTACCAGTCAGTCATGGGTACCCGGCTGGGCGTTTCATTCACAAATTTATGCTCAGGATCAATAAACTTTTGAAAAGTAGTTAAATCATCAGCCAAGGTAGCGGTCCAGATAATCCAGTCAGACTTGGTGTAGGTCCGCCGGTTATCCAACGGTAATCCAAAAGTATTTTGTTTCATGAGATAATAGGCAATCTCTTTTTCTGCTACCTCTTTGGGGAAGATATTCAATTTCAGGATTTTGTCCCAGACCAGGTTGTATTTCTGGCTCCAGGTTCCGGGTTGATCAAAAGTCAGCCGGAAATGGTTGCCATCGTTGGCCATTTCGATCCATTTGGATGCCATTTCCTTGGCTTTTGAATTGTATTTTTCGGCTAACTCTGTTTTTCCCAACATGCTGGCAAGTTTTCCAAAACCGGCAATTCCCATAATCGCTTTGATGGAAAGATTGGTATTGTGTGCAAAGTGTCCGGCAAAATCGTCAGTACACAACTGATTTTCAGGGTTAAGACCATTTTGAAGCAGGTAATCGGCCCAGATGGTCAAGGTCTTCCAATGTTTTTCGGCATAAGAGGCATTTCCTTCAGCCTGTGCGATGGCCGTGGTAAGAATCAGCATATTTCCGCATTCTTCAACAGGCATGTCACCGCCATAGGTCTGACCGTTTGCCCGTGGATAGGTTCCTACGTCGTGGGCCGAGAAAGGTTTGGTCCATTTTCCGCTTTCTGAGAAATAGAATATGGGGGTCATCATCCCCTTCAACAAATCTGGATTATACAATAAAAACAGCGGTGCCGAAGGATAAGTGACATCAACAGTACCAATTGAGCCATTACTGAAGTTCTCTTTGGAGAAGAACAGCGTATTTCCTTCATTGTCCTTTAAGAGCTTATGGGCAGCAACAGACTGACGATATGCCAGGACGCAAAGTTCGGCATAATTCTCACCGCCAGCCTTCGATGCCTCTTCCCAAAGCCGGTTATCGAACTGTGCGCATTTCTCTCTCAGTTGGTCAAACTCCGCAGAAGCTGCTTTGAGAGCATCATCCATCGTAACTTTGCCATCCTTTTTCCACCAGGCCATCCGGTTTTCTCCGAAGTACTGTATCGAATACAAATCATCATATCCAATCATAATCCTGCCTGAAACAGGTTTACCTTCCACATTTCCAAGCTGATTTGCACATGCCATAACCGGCATACTTTCAGTCATACGCGCGATCTTCTTCCCTTCCGGTGATCCCTTAAGCTGTCCCATGGATACAAACTCCTGTTTTATAGTATTGTAATCACCGGCACCAAAAGTCATCTCAGGATTTGTATCTCCGCAGAGGTAGAAATACCCCCAATCGATGCGGCGATCATCACCTTGTTTCGCTAAAATAGCCTGTTCGGTTGTTCCTGCCTTGAAATAAGATAGCCCTTCGGTTTTTCCTTTCTCCAGCGAAACCTCCTGTGAAATATGATCGACAGCCCACTCAGGAGTAGCTTCAAAATAAATCTGGACATTGTGCTCTTTGCCGTCGGTAGCCCGCGTATCATAGCTGATATAATTGACAGGTCGCGAAAGAACATCAAGATTATCAGGCAATAGCGGAGAGATGAAGGAAAGGTTGAGGTCAACAGGGCCACATAAAAAATTGTAATGGGTCTGAGTGGCAGACAAAGCTACCGATTTCTGCACTGCATTCTGTGGAAATAGTGCAGGTTGATCGCTGTCCTGATAAATACCAAAGTCGACATAGGCACCCCCAACCTTATTGGAACAATGCGCGGCAATCACGTTTTTTCCACTCTGATTGAGGAGCTTACGTAATTCGCCTTCCAGTGGAAGAACTACATTATTTTTATAGGCATAACCGGTATCAACCAGTTTCTGTCCATTCAGGTATAACTCAAAATTCTCATCATGTGAATAGATCAGGTAAAGCGGGACTTCCGGTAGTTTGGAATTTACGGTAAACTCGCGCCGGACCCAAATATCGGAAGTTTCCCAAAGGGTTGACATGACCGGCATTCCCGGAGTCCCGAATGCTCCCTTCCCTGCTTTCCATTTTGAAGCATCAAAACCAGATGTTTCCCAGCCTGTTGCAGGCTTCTTGAAAAGGTATCGCCCATCCCAGGCACCCTGATCAGCCATCGGAAGGATAGCTTTTCTGGGAATCTCCTCCTTTCCCATAAAACGGTATACCTTACCATCGACACGCAGGGCTCCAATTAATCCAAACCTTTTACCAGTCCAATGGCGAACCGCATCATCGTACAAATGGTCGGTTTCAGACCAAGCACTGGTATAGGGATCGATAGTAATCAGCGGATAGGCAGGTGCCCGCAGATTCTTGGTGACAAAATCTGGAGTTGCTTGCTTTGTTCCGGAGCATGCCATAAATACCAGAATCAGGGATACAAGGATTGGACAAATCAGTAGTTTTACTTTTTTCATCAGTTGTGGTTTGTTTTCATGTTTTAGCCGATTATAATTTTTGTATTATTGAACGGTACTATTTGAGTCTGCGCGATCAGCGGGACAGAGCCAGGTCGAGCGGATACTATGCTGGTCGCTATATCCTTTAACTATTTTACGGGTTTCTGTCCACCAAAAACCTTTTTCAATAAATTGGAAACCTGTGCATGTGCATTGTTGCGGATATCCTTTTCCCGTTCTGCAATTTTGAGGAACAGCCCCTTTAATGCCTGCTGCAGGATATAATCCTCAAGTTTAACATCAACAACTTTCATCCCTGTCATTTTCCCGACAGGTGATCCGGCAATCTTGTTCCAGGTTTTAGTCAGTTCGTTCCAGGACTGTTGTGTTGAAACTCCTGCCACTAGACCTTTATTCAACGAAGCCTTGATTTTTGGCCGGTAGAGTTCGGTAAGCTCCTGACTGGTCTTCGTTTGAAAATATAGGGTAGCCGCGTTATCTGGACCACCGAGAATTTGAAGGCCATCTTCAAAAGTCATGCCGCGGAGACACTTCACAAAAATGGGTTTTGCCCCTTTGGCTGCATCCTCAGCCGCCCGGTTGATCCGTGTGATTACATCATCGACCAGTTTTGATCCGCCCGGAAGTTTCGAAATGTTTTCTGTAATATTTTTGGCTTCAGGGGGAAGCAATATTTTAATGGTCAAATCTTTAAGATAGCCGTCCACTTTGGACAGGCGGGTAACTGCACTGTCTGTTCCTACCTGTAAGGCCTGCTTGAGTCCACTAACAATATCCTTATTGGAAAGTGGCAGTTTGCTTTTATTGACCGATTTTAAAATATTGGAAAGTTGAGCCGGTGAATTGAGGCTAAATAAAAAAAAGAGTATTACAATTAGCTTTGATTTTTGCATAAGAGATATTTTGATGGTGTGGAACAAAAGTAATATGTCCGTCGAATTTTGTGTACGCTGGGACAATAAAAAATCATTGGTGTCCGGTAAAATAATACAATACTACCAAATTACAATATCATGCGTGCAGAGCATTCTAAATGTATTAATAAAAATTAACTAAATAAATAGTTAAATAATTTTCAAAATACTTGCTTGACTATGTTTATAGTCGTATATTTGCATTGAAGGATTGACAATAATAAAAAAAACAGCAATGCAATTAACAAAAGCAGAAGAACAGGTAATGCAGATCCTGTGGGAGATGGGTGAAGGATTGGTCAAGGACATTCGTGACCGGTTCGAGGAACCTAAACCTGCAAGGAATACGGTCTCTACAGTTATCCGGATTCTTGAGAAGAAAGGTTTTGTCGGGCACAAAGACTATGGAAAGGTATTTGTCTATTATCCGCTGGTCATGAAAAAAGAATATTCAGGGAAGCAGCTTTTCGGATTGCTGAACGATTATTTCAACAATTCATTCCCCGCGATGGCCTCCTATTTTGCCCGTGAAAAAGACCTGTCGATCCAGGATCTTGAACAACTGCTTGAGGATACGAAGACAGAGTTAGCAAAACGCAATAAAACCGAATAATATGGAAACTTTTGGACTTTACCTTTTAAAATCGGCCGTCTGGCTGACTGGTTTTGCACTCATATTTCTGACGGTTTTACGCAATGAGCGGTATTTCCGGCTGAACCGGATTTACCTGCTTGCCGGAATTATTGCTTCGGTTGCTCTCCCTTTTTATACCTGGAGTTATGCTGTTATTATTCCTTCCGGACCAGCCGGAAATATTTCCATCTCAGGATTATCGGCACACATCGCGGTGCCTCCCACACCGGCAATCCCTGTTTATTTTTGGGGTTATCTGGTCGGGTTAGGGTGGCTTGTTTTCAGACTGATCTGGCAAACCGGGAAGGTGATCCGGAAATTGCGAAAGACCGGTTATGAACTCAGTGGAGCTGTAAAATTGGTTCGCACCTCCGAATATGCAGCTTCGTTTTCATTTTTCTCCTATGTTTTTGTCAATCCTTCAACGTCTGATGTTGAAACACGGGAGATTGTGAACCACGAAAGTGAGCATATCCGTCAACGGCACTGGTTCGATTTATTACTCGCCGAAATTCTTTGTATGTTGCAATGGTTTAATCCGTTCGTCTGGGTTTATGCCCATCTGATCCGTCAGAACCATGAGTACCTTGCTGATGAAAAGGCCTTGCAACGCACCTCGGATCCGGCAATTTACCAGGCGACACTCCTGAACCAGCTTTTGGGGGTACCGGTGATCAGCCTGGCCAACTCGTTTAGTTATTCACTCAACAAAAAAAGATTTAAAATGATGAAAAAGAGCATACATTCTCCATTCAGAAAACTCAAACTGCTGTTGGTTATCCCTTTAATGGCTTTGGTTTTCTATGCATTCGCGAAACCTGAGTACAGGACCTCTCAGGAGGCATCTTTAATAACAGACCAAAGGACATTAGTTAGTGATAACCAGGATTCTCAAAGCGGGACCGTAAAGGGGATCGTGATTACTGCTGATGGGAATCCTCTGGCAGGCACAAGCGTGATCATCAAGGGTACAACAACAGGAACGATAACAGACAAAGATGGAAGGTTTAAATTAAAAGATGTCCCCAAAAATGGAGAACTGGTATTCTCTTTTGTCGGTAAGAAAACAGTTCTTTTGACCCCTGATTTTGAAAATGGAATGGTTATTAAAATGGAACCTGCAACTGTTTCAGTCGATAAGGTTACCGTTTCCGGCAAAGAAACAAGCATTAATAAAGCGTTGTATGTTGTTGATGGGACAATTGTCCCCGAAAGTTTTGTCAAGGCGATGGATCCTGAGAAATTTAAATCGATCAATGTATTGAAAGGGGAGCAGGCCACCTCCAAATATGGTGAAAAAGGGGCAAACGGGGTGATTGAGGTGACTTTGAAAAAGGAAATTCCGGATTCTGGCAATCCTGATTCAACTGGCTATGATTCTGTTGTTAATGCCTTCGATCCGCTCAAAGCACCGATTTATATCCTGGATGGAGTCATTATAGAGAAAACCAAAGCAGATAAATATTTTGCTGAAGGGGTTGAGTCTGTAAAAGTCTGGAAAGGCAAAGAAGCAACGGACAAGTACGGTGAAAAAGCTAAATATGGCGCAGTTGAGATTAAATCAAAAAAGGGACCGAAAAGTACCGGCGCCACCGATTCCCCGATGAAAATTGTTCAAATTGGATCTGGCAATACACAAAATCCTCCTTTGTACCTTCTTGATGGCAAACCAATAGATAAAGCTAAAATGGAAACGTTGAAACCCGAGCAGATTCAGTCTGTTAACGTATTGAAGGACAAGACTGCAACCGACAAATACGGAGAAAAAGGGAAAAACGGGGTTGTTGAAATATACTCAAAAGGAAACAAATCTGCTGACAATGAGATTAGCGACAGTAAGGTATTTAAGGTTGTCGAAGAGATGCCTCAGTATCCAGGAGGGCATCAGGCGATGATGAAGTATATCGGGGCAAATGTTAAATATCCGGCGAAAGCTACCCTCGAAAAAGCTGAAGGAATGGTGGTTGTGAATTTTGTGATCAAGAGTAGCGGAAAGGTGGAAGATGTAAAGGTGGTCAGAGGGGTTCATCCGGCTTTGGATGCCGAAGCCTTACGAGTCATCAGCAATATGCCGGACTGGCAACCCGGAAAACAACATGGAGAAGCGGTGGATGTATCCTATACGATACCGATTCAATTTAAACTTCATTAGTTTTATTAGAAGATAGAGTTGCATTGGCTGAAGGTAGAAAACAAATTTACGGAAGTCAGATCGGTACAAAAGAAGTAATCCAATTCATTAGTGAGCGGGTGACTGCATTCATGCTCTGAAAGTCACCCGCTCACTCCAACTCATCTTTTATTCAGGCTCAAACTCATTCCCCGATGCGGGAATCTCGATATCCCCAAATCCGGCCTCCTTCATCCGATCCCTATAGAACAGCTGGGCCTCGTAATCGCCGTGAACCAAAAAGGTCTTCTTAAGCAGTTTTTTATCCTGGCATTTCAGGAAATCAAGCATCTCGTTGTAATCGCCATGACCGCTGAACGCCTCAATGCGCTCGATCTTAGCATTAACTGCATATTTGACGCCAAATATCGAGACCATTGGTTCGCCATTTATAATTTTAGCTCCCAGGGTTCTTGGGGCGCAATACCCAACACATAAAATCGTATTTCTGGGATTCGAGATGTTATTGGCCAGATGATGCTTAATCCGCCCGGCCTCCATCATCCCTGAAGCAGAAATGATTACGCAGGGCTTTTTAATGTTATTGAGTTTTTTAGACTCTTCGGTGGTCTTCACATAATGCAGTGAATTGAATCCGAACGCATCATCTTCCTGTTCTATGACATCGAGCACCTCCTTATTAAAGCATTCGGGATGCATCCTGAAAATATCGGTGGCATTAACCGCCAGCGGACTATCCACATAAATCTGAATCTTTGGCAGTAATCCGGCATTGTAAAAATTATTCAATGTAAAGACAATATCCTGTGTCCGGCCAATAGCAAAAGAAGGGATGATCAATTTTCCCTGTTTTCTGACACAAGTATCGTTGACCACTTGCAGCAGCTTCTCTTCAGCGTGGCTGAACTGCTCATGTAGTCTGTTCCCATAAGTGGATTCTGTGATCAGGTAATCACATTGCCTGAAAGCATCCGGTGACTTCAAAATTAAGCTGACGGGTCGGCCGATATCGCCGGTATAGGCAATATTTTTTGTTTGTCCATTCTCTGTAATCTCGAGAGAGGCGGTACCTGCACCGAGCAGGTGACCATTGTTGGTAAAACGGACCTTAACACTATCGTCGATGTAGAACTTTCGTTCATAGGCAATTCCGATAAAAAGCTTCATGCATTCTTTGGCAATATCAGAAGTATAAATTGGCTCGACAGGTTCCAGGCCATGCTTCATCCTCTTTTTATTGAACCATTTTACGTCAAGTTCCTGGATATGTCCGCTGTCGGCGAGCATGATGGCGCAGAGGTCACGTGTGGCATTGGTACAAATGACGGATCCCCTGAAACCAAGTTTATAGACATAGGGGACTAATCCGGAGTGGTCGATGTGCGCATGTGTCAGAATAATATGGTCGATCTCTTTCGGATCGAAGCCCAGGTTCCGGTTGGAACTATCTGTCTCCATCCCTTTGCCCTGAAACATTCCGCAATCCAGCAATATTTTCTTTCCGTTATCAAGCGTGATCAGGTGTTTGCTTCCTGTGACTTCCCTGGCGGCACCAATAAATTTAATCTTCATGATGATCGGTTTTAGTGATGCATTAAAGGTAATAAAAAACGCTCTTCCCCGAAGGAAAGAACGTCTGAAATTATTTCGGCAGAACCGAAGAATTCACTCCTCGGTCTGGGTAGCTGCGT
>Ga0118677_10014233_pt1 | contig 11278 bp, 15 predicted proteins | sample AliMusrvi5mmetaG_FD_86154 | JGI IMG/M metagenome (GOLD analysis project Ga0118677, IMG submission 86154)
TAATAACATATGGATATTAAAACAGCCCTACACGATAAGCATCTTTCTGATGCTAAATTGAAGACTTGTACAGGTATTGCCTTTACTCTTGAACTTCGTAAAAATCGAGAGTTACAAAGTTTTCTTTTAAATCCTTTCCGTACTACTTATAGTGCCACAGATGATTCTGTTGGTGACTCCCCTCGTAGTACAATTAAGTATTTGCAACAGTATGTTAAAAAGGGGCCAGACGAATTAAGGAAGACATTGGATGCTTTTAAGAAGAGTGGGCCAGTACCTCTTCCTCAACAAACAAATGAACTTATTGCTGCTTTTGCACCTATAGCACTTAGCAATGTAAATACATTTTATAATAAACCAATCAATAAGGGTTTTCCTCTTACAAAGGGAGACTTGCTCAATGAAGTGCTGGCTGCAATAGGAGGCGTTTTAAGTAATCAAAGATTTAACCCAGCAGTATCAAGCTTAAAGACATATTTAACAACTATTACTAAAAATACACTTAATTCGATTGCTTATAAAGAAAGAACAAAAGATAGAGCACCACACATTCTTGCTTGGAAATGTTCATCTTGTGGTAATAAGATAGCAAACTTACCACAGCATTATGTAGATAATCCAGATACAGAAACTAGCATGATAATGTGTCCACATTGTGGTACTGTCGCAGATCCAGAAACATTGTCTGAAACTTTCTTTCCTATTCCAGGTGGTGTAGATTCGTTTGCAGATACTGCTCCTGGTGGTAGTGATGGTAGTGATTCGTATGGTGATTCTCAAGATGAGAAAGATTTTAGCAGTGCTGATATAACTAAAGATCCTGCTTCTCAGAAGAAGTTCTTTGATAGTATTTGGCAAGAAAAATTTGAGAAAGCTTTAAAAGCATTACGTGGCTTAGCGTATAAGTATGACAATCAGCATCCAGATGATCCATTTCCAATGGTTGAGGTTTTTCAGCTGTTATATGAACGTGAAGAAATACGTGGCAATAAAGAAGAAACAGATCCTGAGATCACTTATGCCTACATAGCGCAAGCATTAGGAGTAAAGCACGACTACACAATTTGTGGTAATCCTAATGGTAGACATATTACAGATACTAATCGTGTCCCTTTTAAACAATATGCAACAAACCCAGACGGTTCACGTAAGATATATAAATACAACTTATCAGGCGATCCTATTTATGTCACAGAGACAGTACCTGCCGCTTGCAACGCTATGTTAGCTAATGGTTCATTATGCGGTAATACTGATCTATCAGCATTAGCAGCTGCTCAGTCTAATCAACAAGCAGGAAAAGCATTGGCTGATAAATTAGTTAAGTTTTTTAATGAAGATAAGAAGGCTCTTGAGCTTCAAGCAGAGCTAAAAGGTATTCTTGCTGAGAAAGAAGACATAAAGTAATATTCCTTCCTGAAATCAAAAATCATTCTGTTGTAGTATAGTATTATTTTTATTATAATCAATCAAAGGAGAAAATATGAAAGAGAAAACTATCAGTGAACTTATTAAAGAATATTATGCGTGGTCTGTTAAGCAAGGATTTTGGGTCAATAAAAATGATGACGAAATGGATGCCACTGTTAAAATTATGTTGATAGTTACAGAATTAAGTGAAGCAGTTGAAGCTATTCGTAAAGGAAATTGGGATGGTGAGCATGGTTTTAATGAAGAAATGGCAGATGCAACTATTCGATTATTTGACTTATGTGGTAGGCACAATATAGATTTATATCAAGAGATGGAAAAGAAAATGATAAAGAATAGACAAAGACCACATAAGCATGGTAAAAAGTTTTAAGGAGATAGTGTGAATCCAATAATACAAAAGGCTATTGGTTATATAGAGAGATATGGAGATATAAGAGATGCTATATGCGATGGAGAGAAACAACTTAGGCCTTCTGCTGAAATTCTTGATACAATTAAAAAGATTATGGATAAGGGAAGGGTAGTATGACATTTAAGAAAGGAGAAATAGAGATCAAGTTTCGTAGGAGGTTTAATGTATTGTCCATGGTGTGGTAAAGAAATGGTATGTGAAACCAAGATAAATAATAAATCATCAGATTCAAAAAGTGCAGCAGAGTGTTGGCATTGTAAGAAATGTGATACACCATATCTGGTACATGGTATTGATGGTATGGATACTGCACCAGGTGATAGTTGGTCAGTAACTTATTTAAAATAGGAGAGTACATGAAAATAACAAGTATATTCTACAGTATAGATGGAGAAGTGAATTCAACAGGTGGAGCAGGTGTTCTTACCACATTTATTCGTTTTGCAGGATGTAATTTAAGATGTTGGAAGTCTACAGGTGGTTGTGATACTACTTATTCATATGATGTTAGCAAAGCTACTGAGATGACAGTGAAAGAAGTATTGATTGAAGTCGTTAAGAATTTTCCTTGTCAAAGAGTAACTATAACAGGTGGAGAGCCTGGGACACAGATGGAAGCTCTTGTAGAACTCACCAAAGCATTAACTGATCTAGGTTATCGAGTGTCAATTGAAACTAATGGCTCAATAGATGTTATTCCTATGAAAGAAGCAGGTGCAAGCATCGTTATGGATTATAAAAGTCCTTCAACTGAGATGGAGTCTTTGATGAAGTTATCCAACGTCATTGAGTTAGACGGTGAAGATTGGATAAAATTTGTAATAGCAGATGAGAAGGATTACTTAAATGCAGTCAAGATTATAGGAGCTTGTGAGACTGAAGCTCGTATAGCATTCTCACCAAAGTATGGTACAGATATGGCAAAACAAGTAGTAGAGTGGATCAAAAGAGACAAGTTAGTAGAGGCTGTAGTTCAACTTCAGCTACATAAGGTAATTTGGCCAGAAAAGGCTATGTCAGCTAAGACAGGAGATGAGGTATAATGAGCTTTACTGGAAGAAGATGGAACATATTAGAAAATGAAGTGTTTGAGGTTGGTGATAAACTTAAAATGATTCGTAAAGATTCAGAGGAGTGTTTTAAGGGTTGGCCTCTTGGTTGTATAGTCACTGTAAGCGAAGTCAAAGATGAAACAGAGGATCTTGATGACTGGAATTCAGATTGGAGCCCGTTTTATACATATAAATTTAAAGAGTGTGCATACCAACATCGTTATCACAATGTAGAACAATATTTTATGAGAGTTCTCTTAGATGAGGAGGAAAAATGAAAGGCGTAGTTTATTGTTCTAAGTGTATTCATCACGATCATAATGGACGTAAATGTACTAAGGTAGCAGGATATGAAGAGAATCCTTACAATGGAGAAATTATAAGTGAAGGTAAGTTGCAACATATTCAGAACAATAGAGATGGGAAATGTCCATATTATGAGGAGGATACACGACTATGAGTCTTAAAGAATTGGAAGTGTGGTTTGTAAACAATGTTGGTTGGGACAAGATGGTTCATTGTATGTTGTCTGCTTGGTTAGTTTTAAGTATATTTATACTATTCAATGCTTCTATGTTATGGGCAACTTTATCTGTGTTTATTTTAGGAGTACTAAAAGAAACATACGATAAGTTTGCAGGTGGAGAATTTGGAGTAATGGATCTAGCAGCAGATATAGTAGGAATAGCGTTAAGTAGCTTAATATTATTTATAAAGTAAAGGAGATAGTATGGAAGAAAAAATGCCAAGTTGGGTTAAGATATTACCAGATGTTCAAAATGGTAAAGATGTAAGAGGCAAGCCTATTGATAAGGTTGGTATAAGAAATTTTAAGGCACCATTCAAGGTTAAGCAAAAGGATGGAACAATTCAAACTACAGTAGGTAAGTTTAGTATGTATGGTTCTCTCAATGAAGAGCTTAAAGGAACCAATATGAGTCGTTTTGCTCAAACGATTATGAAAGCAATTGATAAGGATGTAAGTGTAGAGTTCCTTGATGAAGTATTACATGTTTTAAGAGACAGATTGAAATCAGACGATAGCTATGTTAAGATTCGCTTTCCATACTTTATTAAAAAGAAAGCTCCTGTCACAGACAATTATGCATATAGTACTATAGATTGCATATTAGAGGGTTCGTTAGTAGGCGATAAAATGGATATTTATCTTACTTGTGAAATTGAATATACAAGCTTATGCCCTTGTTCACTCGAAATGTCTCTTACTGATAAAGAAAATGAGGTTGGTAAAGGCGCTCATAATCAACGTTCAATGTGTAGAGCGAAGGTACATCTTAAGGATTTTCTATGGATAGAGGACCTTACAGATATAGTAGAGTCTGCTGCATCATGTCCAATATATAATGTGTTGAAAAGAGAAGATGAAAAATATGTTACAGAGCGCGCCTATTCTCGAGGTCGCTTTGTTGAAGATGCTGCTCGTGATATAGCACTAGCACTTGATAAACGCACAGAAATAGATGGTTATGTTATAGTCAATGAACATTACGAATCAATACATCAGTATAATGCAGTTGCAGTAATTAGAAGTAAAGAAGGAAGTCATTACATTGCCTAGATTAAAGTTACCTATAGAAGAAAAGCGTCGTCGTGCTACAGAGCGTATGCGAGTATACCGTGATACACATCGTGATGCAATTAATCAATATGCTCATACAAGTTATTTAAAAAATCATGAAAAAGCCTTAAAAAGAGCTCGAGAATATAGATTGCAAAATCCAGAAAAGGTACAGCAGCAACAAAAAGATGAGTATAATAAACATCGTGAAAAATATTTAGCACGAGAAAAGAAAAAGCGTGAGCATAATCCTGCGAAAGCAAGAGAGCAAACTAAATTAGCGTTACGTAAAATGAGAGAGCGTAATCCTGAAAAGGTCAATGCGTGGCATAGAGAATATTATACTACTCATAAAGAAAAATATCAAGAAAGACAAAAACGGCCACATGTATATATTGCAACTCTTCTCCGTACTCGTGTTAGGCAAGCACTACATGGTGTTAAGAAATCAGCTAAAACAATGGAATTAGTAGGATGTCCTATTCAAGATTTGTTACAGCATCTTGCAAAGCAATTTCAGTCTGGAATGTCATGGGATAACTATGGTAAGTGGCATGTGGATCATATTAAACCTTGCGCTTTTTTTGATCTAACTCAAGCTTCTGAGCAACAAAGATGTTTTCATTACAGTAACTTACAACCCTTATGGGCAAGAGATAATTTAAGTAAGGGTAAGAGATCCATAATCTATTGATTTCTAAGTATTATAGTAAGTGAGGAAAAATGCCTAACAATACAACAGAAGCAAAAATAGCCTGGTTAGCAGGAATTATTGATGGAGAAGGTTCTATAATTGTTAATAGTGGAAGACAATTATTAAATAGAATTACATTAACTAATACTGACAAAGAATTATTACAAGAGTGCATCTACATTTTAGATGCATTAGAGATTTCGTATGGTATTAGTCATTATATTCCCAAGCAAAAAGTTTATCATAAGGATCAAATAGTTTGTGGAACTAAAGAAGTTTTTATTATTGAGATAGGCAATCTTCGTGGGGTTATAAAACTAGGTAGCTTATTAGAACCATATCTTTTTTCTGCCAAAAAGCTTCGAATACAACATCTTATAGCAACTGTGCAACAGCGTTTGAATAAGCCAAGAGTGGATGGCAAAGGCAAAAATATGAGGAAGTGTCCATATTTAAAGCCCATTACTAATGTTGCTAGACAAAGGATACTCGCCTATGTGCCCACTTTATAAATACAGTTGTGATAAGTGCAATATCGAATTTGAGGACATCAGTACGGTAGCTGAACGAACTGATACTAAATGTCCTAAATGCAAAGGTAAAACAAGACAACTTGTAACTTCCTTTGGAATTGTAACACCTAAAGGTGAGCAAAAGGTTCAATTGTTTAGAGAACACGTTAAGTCTAAGTGGGAAAGTATTGAAAGAAGAGCACAAAAAGATCCAAGTTTAATAGAGCATAATCCTAACAATTTAAAACGATACAATGCAGCACAAGCTAAGAAGCAAAATGCAGCAAGGACTGGATTCAATTTTGCAGCAACTAAAGCAAGGAATAATAAAAAAATAGGGAGAAGCAAATGACGGATTCAGAAAGAAAAGAAGATTTAAAGAATATGAGAGCTTATGTTAAAAGATTAAAAAAGCTTCCAAAAGCAACGCATGCTTTATTCGTTAGAGCTGGTATTATTACAGAGAAAGGAAATCTTAGAAAGCCATACAGACCAACCTATATTAAATAAGGAGATTAAAACACTCCTTATTTTTTGGTCTCAACGCAAGTTTCTTCCACAGTAGTTAGGAGTAGATAATGGATCAATTAGTACAGCAAGCAGACATAGTAGAGAGTTTAGTGAAAAAGTTTCCTAATCGTATAGAGGATATTAATTACTTTTTAGCCAATGTTAATCCTACAGATTTGAGAGATCATGGTCTTAAAAAGTTATATTGGGCTTTAGATATGATTAATGCTGGTAAATCTAGAGAAGACGTATTAAGTGTCCTAAACAGATTTACACAGTATAAGATTAAGTTAAAAAATCCTAATCAAGAGTTATGGCAATATCAATTGGATGCTTTATTAAAAGAGTTAGACACTGTAGAAGCTGATACTCTTATGTTTAAGAAAGAATTAACTGATACAGAAAAAGCTAATGCTCTCACAATAGCAAAAAAAGGTTCTACATTAGTACATAATGATGAGAATTTTGAAGTAAGAAGAATGGATACAAAAGCTGCTACGACATTTTACGCTTGTTATAGAGTTGATAATCCGCAAGAAAGATCTCACTGTAGCACTGAACCATCACAAGGAGATTACGATATTCAAGAAGCATATGGTTCTAAGAATTATTATGTGTGGTGCAAAAAGTTAGAAGAAACTAATGTACTCAAGCAGTTCATAGTAGGTGTTCATAGAGAGCCACAAAACAATAGTGCTTTAGTAGTTGAGATCAATGATAGACATAATAAGCTATACACTGAAGGGCAAATTGAGGGCATTTTGGGGTCTAAAATATTCTCTATTTTTCAAAAGATACGAAAGGATGCTAAAATAGCTCCTCCAGGATTATTGTATAAGATTGTGCACCATGAAGATACAATAGAAGATATTAATAAGTATATTAAGACTATTTTATCATATAATTTGCCACCAGAATTTGATAATGGACAAGATGATACTTATGATAATCCTGAAACTTGGCTTAAGAATATTGTAGCTCAAATCTATGGTCTTTTTCAATCTCAGCATGTTAGAGGTAATCCAGAGATGCAAGAGAAGATAAGAAATACTTTTGAATATAGTACTAAAAAAGTAGATCTTAGCACAGGCCCTTTCTATCCCTTTAGGGCTGGTTATAAAAGATATATGGAGCAATATCATAGAGCTTCTTTGGATAATGAGCTTATAAAAGAAGGGACCATACCTACACTATTGTGTAATGTTTGCAGTCAAGAAATTAAGGATGGAGAAGCTTTTATAAAGAATGATAAAATTTTTACACATAAAAAATGTTTACAAGAAAAACCAGAATACTTTCCAAGTCACACTTTTAATAGAATGTTCCCAGGAGCTCAGGAAATCCCAGAGCACTGTTGTTGTAACGATAAGAAAGCAAAAGAGGCTGCTATTCAAGAAGTAGCAAGAAGAGCGCTATATGGAGCTGAGCCAGTTGATATTAAAGAAGTTGCTAGTAAGTTAAGGTTTTATCCTGTTACAAAGAAAGCCATTAATTATCAATTTATACAAAATGGTGAACCAAATCAAATGCCCGCTTTATCGTATACACAAGTAAGTAAGCAACAGAACGTAGATACAATGACTAGCGATGGTAAAGAAACTCAAAATGTTGCCAATGTAGGTGATATTTTGCTATCTGGGCCAAGTAAAGAGAATTATGTAATTAAAGCTGATAAGTTTAAAAAATTATATAAAGGTGAGATAGGTCAAACAGTCACTCCAGAGCAAAATGAAAGATTGGTAGCTATGTATCCAGGTCCAGTTGAGATATCGTTTATGGCCAGTTGGGGCGAACAAATGATATGTAAGCCAGGAGATTATTTAGTTAAAGATGGAGAGCATTATTATAGAATTGCTAAAGTGGAGTTTGAGAAGACTTACAATATGATTAAGACAGCAGCTCTTACAGTTACAATACCAGACTTTTGGAAACCAATAGTGGATAAGCTCCAAAAGTCAGCTAAAAAACACAAATACAAAGTTTACATTGCTGGTGGTTTCGTTCGCGACTTACTATTAAAGAAAGATCCACACGATTTGGATGTAACTATTACAAGTATAATCCCTGGTAAGACAGATCTTTATACAGCTTATAATTTTGCAAGAGATGTTGCTGATGATTATAAGCTAGGTAAACCAGATGATCGTTCTAATCAGGGAACTACCTTTTTAAATATGGATGGACAACAAATTGACTTTGCTGCACCTCGTACAGATAAGTACACTCCTGGTGATCGTAAACCTGATGTAGAACCAGCAGATTTAAAGAAAGATGCCTTAAGACGCGATTTTGGAATGAATGCTTTATATATTGACATTTCTAATAATGAGGTGTTAGATGAAACAGGTCATGGAATAGCAGATATTCAGAATAAGATTATTCGCATTACAGATCCTGGACAAGAGGATCTTATTTTTAGTCAGGATCCTCTCAGATTACTGAGGGTTATTGTGCAATCTGCTAAACTTAATTTTACTATCGCTCCTGAAGTATGGGAAGCTGTAAAGCGCAATGCTCATCAAATTAAAACTATTTCTTCTGATAGAATTCAAGCAGAACTTACTAAGATGTTGCATTCTGGCAATAAAGAGAAGACACTTGAATTATTGGATGAATCAGGTTTACTTGATTATGTTTTGCCAGAAATGAGAGCTCTTAAAGATATCACACAACCTGCAAAATGGCACCACAAAGATGTTTGGAATCATACCAAACTTGTTGGACAAAATATAGAAAAGTTCATACCATCTGATGCTACAGAGAATGAAAAGACAATTCTTCGTCTTGCTGCTTGGTTACACGATATTGGTAAGCCAGAATCAAGAAGTATTAATGAGGAAGGTGATATTCACTTCTTTGAGCACGATGTAAAAGGACAAAACAAGATTCGTGACATTCTATTTAAAAGACTTAATTATCCTTTAGACATTGTTAATGCTGTTGAATTTCTTGTAGGCTCTCACATGAGACCTCATAGCTTCAGAGGCGATTGGACTGACAAAGCTGTCCGTAAATTCACAGCAGAAACAGCTCCTTATACCAAGCTTCTTTTAGCATTGGCAAAGGCTGATGTTACAAGTGCACGTCCAGAACGTGCTGCGGAAAATATAGGAAACATCACTGCTCTTGAGGCTAAAATAGTTGAAATAGCAGAAAGAGATAAAGATAAAGCATCAGCAATCAAGCCTCTTCTTGATGGTAATGTATTAATGAAAATGTACCCTGATAAAAAAGCAGGACCATGGATAAGAGATGTTCACGCTATGTTGCTTGAAAAGCAGCAGGATGCAATAGATGCAGGTAAAGAAATGACTGTTGATGAAGCCAAAGTTATTGTTGATCAATTTATGAAAGAAAAAGGATACATTACGTCTTCATTATCTTTAAGTAAAAGAGATGGCGAATTTAGGCTCGTTAATGCAGCTTCTCGTTGGGAAGATAAAGATTTAGAAATCATTAAGAATGTTTATATTAAAGGTCGTAATGCTAAACAACCTCATAGAGTTATATACGAAATCTTAGCAAAAATGCTGAATAGGTCTGTGTTATCTATTAAACAAAAGGTAGAAAAGCTTTATAAGCTAGATCCAGAGTTAGGTGGCTATGCTTTTAAGCATTGGAATAGAGAGGACATAATCAAAGCTATTCAACAAATGTATTTGAGTGGTGAGACTTTAAACAGAAGACTTGTGCCTTGGAGTCTTAGAGGACAAATAGAAAATCACAGCAAACCTAAATGTAATACAAGGGGTTATGAATGTTTCTTTGAGTCTTGGGATGATTGTATGGCTGAGGCTCTTTATGCTCTTGAGTATAAACGTAATGATGACGGTACACTTTCTGAAGAGAAATTTAAGAGCTTAGAAGATACTAAGAAGTATTATATAAGAGGATTAAAGAAATCACATCAGTGGGGTAGAGCTGAAATCGTAGAGCTTCTAAAGGAAATAGATGAGCATAATTTGCCAGCAACGAAAGCTTTTATAACTCAATATCCTGACTTATATACTAAGCAATTAGGATTAAATAGGAGTTTACGAGGTTTAGCTAAAGTAGTTGAAGAGGTCTTTGGGTCATGGGGTGAAGCACTCATAGAGGCAGGTATTGCAGGTTCTGAATTCTACAATGAAGAGGGTTCTTATGGTCTCTCTACTGAAGAGGTGTCGTTGCAGGTTTCTTAAGAAAGCATAATGTTCCATTTAAAAAGTGCACATCAGTAGATACTATTGTAATAACAAAAGAAGAGTTTCTTAATTTAGGGTATAATAAGTTTATACCTGATTTTTATATACTTGATACAAAAGGTGATACAATTAAAGTAGTAGAGGTATTTGGCGATGTAAAGACAAATGGTGCAAAAGTAGGAACCTCAACCGCTGGTAGTTTGTATATGGAGAAAAGACAAGTTAAAATTGATTTCTACACTAAACTATATGGTAAAGATTTTATTTATATAGATACAGAAGGATTAAGTGAAGGAGCTCTTGAAAGAGCTTTTGCAGGAGTGATAAGTGAACAGACTAAGTAGAAGGCAAATATATGCTTTTACGAATACGGATATGTATGATTTTTATGGTATCTCTTTATTGCAAGATTGGTATTTGCGAGAAACTCCTGAAGCTTTGCTTTTTAAGAAAGAAATTGTTAGTAGAATTAAAACAGATCTAAAGCAAATATTATGGGAAGAAGATGCTCCTGGCATTGGAGAGGATAGAGGTATAAGACCATCACAGATTTTTCAAGATCCAGCATTAAGGTTAGAGGAGAAGAATCCTGAATGGAAAAAACAAGAACTAAGTAATGTTATATTTAAAGAGTTTCCTGATATTACTTGGAAAATTCAGCCCTGGACCAAGGAACAAACTGTGGCCGTGCTCCAGGTCGTTTTTGGGCTCAGCACGCTGCTGCGCTTGCTCCTGCTGGGCACCGCGGGTTTCATTGCACCCCCGTTGTTGACCACCACCCTTTGGAGCGTTGTGCCCCTGGTCCTCGCCATTGCGTTGGGGCAGAAATGGTTCTCGCGAATTCCCCAGCCCGCCTTGAAGAAAGCCACCTTTGTCTTCCTGGGCGCAATGGGGATTAAGT
>Ga0118677_10014234_pt1 | contig 11277 bp, 8 predicted proteins | sample AliMusrvi5mmetaG_FD_86154 | JGI IMG/M metagenome (GOLD analysis project Ga0118677, IMG submission 86154)
GGCGCCCACGCGTGCGGCAGTGCAGGCAGGAGGTTTTTCGGCACTCGGCAGCGGCACCACCTTCTGGATAATCAATAAACCTGGATTGGTTTTGAAAGAATTTCCGGACTGCACGCTGCTCTGGACAATCGCGATGCCCTTGCCCGCCAACCTGCTGCGCGAGTGCGCCCGCCATGCCGGCAGCCACATCTGGTGTGAAGAGGACGATGTCGTGCTCGCGAGCGATACCATCGCCGCTTTGCACTCGGTGAAGTCCGGCGCGCGCACACTGCACCTTCCCACCCCACGCCCCGTCTGGGACCTGTTGAACAGCGAACAACTCGGTGATAGCCTGTCGCAGATCGACATGACCATTACCGCACCTGAGACGCGATTGTTTTATATGGGGGAAGAGAATCCATTTGCGTAAGATTTTGGATTGATCGGACATACCAGACGAATCGGACGAATCGGACCGATATGTCCGATCAATCCTTACTGGGAGCGCAGGCGTCTCGCCTGCCTGGCGAATCTACCGCAGGAAGATTCGCATAATAAAACGCCTGAAGTTTGGCCATTTTAATCAAGGTAAATGCTTCGAAAGTCAGAACCGAAAGGATACTTAGCACTGTGTGGAAGCCGACGACCGTCGCGCTTTGTGTGAAAACAACAATAAAGCTATACGGAGTTACAATTCTATCGCTGTTCTTCTTGCAATCGCACTCACGGCGGTTAAAATTCCACCCGGAGCGCGACGGTCGTCGGCTTCCAAACTGTGCTGGCTATCCTTAACTGGTCCGAAAGTCATTCAGTTTTCTCTTTTTTAAATGACCAAACTTCAGGCGTGCAGGCGAGACGCCTGCGATCCCAGTGATAAATCACTTAAATCACCCCTGCGAAGCAGCCAGCGCCTGGTCGATATCGTCGATGATATCCGTGATCGTTTCCAGGCCGATGGAGAGGCGGATGAAGTCCGCGGTGACTCCCGTGGCTTCCTGTTCTTCCGGCGTGAGTTGCTGATGGGTGGTGCTGGCCGGATGGATCACCAGCGATTTGGCATCGCCGATGTTGGCCAGGTGTGAAAGCAACTGCACGGAGTCGATGAATTTTTTGCCTGCTTCCATCCCGCCTTTGATGCCAAAGCCAATAATTCCCCCGAAACCGTTGCTCAGATATTTCTTCGCCAGCGCATGGGTGGGATGGTTGGGCAGGCCGGGGTAATTCACCCAACTTACCGCGGGATGCTTCGCCAGGAATTGCGCGACTTGCAGCGCGTTATCGCAGTGACGCTGCATGCGCAGCGAAAGCGTCTCCACCCCTTGCAGAATCTGGAAGGCATTGAAAGGACTGAGCGCCGCGCCCAGGTCGCGCAACAACTGTACGCGCACTTTGAAGATGTAAGCGAGATTGCCGAAAGCTTCTACCGGAACCAGGCCGTGATAACTCTGGTCCGGTTCGGTATAATTGGGAAAGCGTCCGCTGGCCCAATCAAATTTGCCGGAATCCACTATAATTCCGCCGATAGAGGTACCATGCCCGCCGATAAATTTTGTCAGCGAGTGCAACACGATATCGGCGCCCCACTCAATGGGCCGCACCAGGTAGGGCGTAGCGACGGTGTTATCAATGATCAACGGCAGGCCCGCGTCATGCGCTACTTGCGCCACGGCGGCGATATCCAGCATATCGTTTTTCGGGTTGCCCATCGTTTCTGCAAAGACCAGTTTGGTGTTCGGGCGGATAGCCGCGGCAAAGTTCCGCGGATCGCCGGGGTCGACGAAGGTAGTCTCGATGCCCAGCCTGGTGAGCGTATAGTGCAGCAGGTTATAGGTGCCGCCATAGAGACTGGCGGAGGAGACGATATGGTCGCCGGCGCCGGCAATATTCAGGAAGGCCAGCGTTTCGGCTGCCTGCCCTGATGCCGTCACCAATGCCGCTGCGCCACCTTCCAGCGCCGCCACCCGTTCCTCCAGCACCGCCCAGGTGGGGTTCATGATGCGCGTGTAGATGTTGCCCAGCTCTTTTAAGCCGAACAGGTTCGCGGCATGTTCGCTGTTGCGAAACACGTAAGAAGTGGTCTGGTAAATCGGCACCGCGCGCGCGCCGGTGGTGGGATCAGGTTGCTGCCCACCGTGCAACGCAATTGTGTCAAAACCTAATTGTTTAGCCATGAGATACCCCTTTCTGAGTTGTCTTATATATACGACATTCTTAATCTGACTAATCCGCTCGGAAGAGTCGATAAAGCAATTATATCCAGCACTTTTAGCGCTGTCAAGAGCATTAGGAATATTTTTTGGAGTATCGTTTTAAATTCAGGATTCAGGATTCAGGATTTAGGATGACACGGACGAACACAGACGGACACAGACGGACACGGACGGACACGGACAAAATTCCTGAGGATAGGCGTCCTCCTCTAAGGGAGGACGCCATCCTGAATCCTGAATCCTGAATCCTGAATCCTGAATCCTGAATCCTGAATCCTGAATCCTGAATCCTGAATCCTGAATCCTGAATCCTGCATCCTGCATCCTGCATCCTGAATCTAAGTAATAATGAGCAGGTTTGTGCTTGTCAACACTCCTTCGTGCCTTGTATACTTACTTCATGGATAGTAACACCAACGAGATGAAATCTGTGCGTGAGATCAGTACCAGTACCCGGCTGTGTGCCGTAATCGGCAATCCGATCGCGCATAGCCTGTCGCCCGCGATACACAACGCGGGCTTTGCCGCATTGGAGCTGGACTTCGTTTATGTAGCATGCCAGGTGGAAGACGTAAAAGGCGCGCTGGCAGGTATGCGGGCGTTGGGAAATTTTCGCGGGTTGAGTGTGACGATTCCGCATAAAATCGAGGTAATGAAATATGTGGATCACCTCGACGAAGTGGATCACGCCATCGGGGCGATCAACACCGTGATTCACGACGGGGATAAATTACTCGGGTTGGGTACGGATGGGCCGGCCGCATTGAAAGCGCTGGCGGATGCCGGCGTGGCGCTCGATGGGCGCCGCGTGCTGATGCTGGGCTCCGGCGGCGCCGCACGCGCGATTGCTTTCACACTGGCGCGGAAAGCACGGTTGCATGAATTAATGATACTGGATGTGAACGAAACGATGCTGCATGGACTGGCGAGCGATTTACGCCACAGCACCAGCACCGTGATCACCGAGCTCCTGCTCAACGAACTCACGCTGACGATGGCCATGGGACGCGCCGATGTCGTCATTCACTGCACCCCCATCGGCATGCATCCCAAAGTCGATGCCTCACTGGTTCCGCGCGAGTTATTCCGCCCCGAACAGGCAGTTTTCGATATCGTGTATACCCCGCTGGAAACGAAATTACTGCGCGACGCCAGAGCGCAAGGCTGCCGCGTCATTCCCGGTGTAGAGATGTTCCTCAACCAGGCGGTATTGCAATTTGAACAATTTACCGGCATCGAGGCGCCCGCCGAGGTGATGCGCGGGGTACTGATGGAACATCTGCGGGGATGAATCTCACCCAATGAAGAGTAGCTTTTTTAGACAGGATTAACAGGATTAACAGATATCTCCAGTCAATCCCAATATGTGTGACTTAAGCCCCTCGTCTTCGTGCTCGTACTCGTAATCGAAACGATGAGACAATGAGGGATTTTCCGAGCACGATTACGAGCACGAGCACGAATCGATACGATGAGTTTAAGTCTCAGGTATCCAGTCAATCCTGTCTAAAACAAACAGAATCACCTTACGCTCCGGCGAACACCGTGATACTCGCAACTCTGGCTACTCCCGTGATATTCTGGATTGGGGACCCAACGAACGCACGGCATAACGAAATCCGTTATTGTCGTTCCGGTTCATGGGATTGTTCCTATTCCGGTGTGTGTTTCATCATAATAATTGCTTTTATGGCCCTGGCGAACGCAACGTGCAACGGAAGCCGATAGTTCCGACTTGGCTGTCCGGATCGCTGACGCCCCGAAAGGCCGTGCGGCAAAACCCGGGATTATAGAGCCAGCAACCGCCTCGCATCACACGCATGGTTCCAATTGCCGGGCCAGTTGGATTTTTTAACGGAGAGTTCTGGTAATAATTCTTATCATACCAATCCGCGCACCACTGGCACACGTTCCCTGCCATATCCATACACCCATACGGACTGACATCCTCCGGGAAACTGCCCACCGACCAAGGGCCAACAATATACCCTTTCACGTTGTTCGAATTCACACCATTGGCGCATTTGGTAAGGTCCCACTGATTTCCCCACGGATAGATCCGCCCATCAGGGCCACGCGCCGCTTTCTCCCATTGCGCTTCCGTCGGCAGCGCCGCCCCCGCCCATAGAGCGTAGGCAGTCGCATCGTCCCAGGAAACCATTACCATTGGGTGGTCGTCTTTCGACCAGTTCGCAAGGTCGGGCATCTTACGTTTCGTCGCCGCACAGAATTTCCGGTACTGCGCCACCGTCACGTCATATTTGTACATCCAGAAGCCATCCAGATTGACCGTGTGCTGAGGCTTTTGGCCGAAGAACCAATCTTCCAGTCCTGGTATGTCCTTGCACAAAGCTTCAACCTGGGCATCGGAGCTGCCCATCAAAAAATCCCCCATCGGAATCCATACCATGGCGGCACCGTCTTTCGGATTGATTTTCTTCACTATCTTCGGCGCTTTCGTGGGAGATACCGGCGGCTGCGCGACCGGCGCATCCGCGGCCAGGCAGACCGTAACTATAGTGAAACATAGCAGTAGCATCACCCAGCGTAATCGTTGCATTGCATTTCTCCTTTATTGCGCGCATGTGAGTCGCAGGAGCGAGTAAGCGTAATCAGTGACTACATCCCTATGTTCAGTATAAATGGATATGCCGTTCCTGGCTATTGCCGCAATCCCGACCATGGCGCATGCCACCGGTTTCCGTATATCACATCTATCGTTGCTGGACAATCGTAATTTTTCCATAAACACTTTGCACGAATGGGCAAGTAGTGTTATCATTTGAACAGTAATGTAATCACCGGGGGAGTGCCATGGTTCGAACACAGATTCAATTGACCGAACGGCAATCGCGGCAGGTAAAATCCGTCGCAGAACGCCAGGGTATTTCCGTCGCGGAAGTGATCCGGCGCGCTATCGACCGCACACTGCCTGCTGACCTGGTGGCAGATCCCTATGAAATCCGACAACCTGCGCGAAAAGCGGTCGGACAATTCGCCGATACGGCGCACGACGTAGCGGAACACCATGATCATTACCTCACCGAGGCGTTTGAAGCATGATCATCTTTATCGATACTTCGGCATTCTAATGGATGCCAGCGGGATCAAACATGCTTTTGCTTACGATCAGCACTTCACTGCGCACGGGTTCACTCGATTATGACAGGCTTTCCGTTCGCCCTGGCGATTTTTCGCCAGGGTGAACTTCTTTCCCTTTGTGCCTTCGTGTCTTCGTGTCTTTGTGTTAAACCGCACCCCACTCACGCTCCGGCAAACACCTTGCGGCTCATCTCGCGCCCATGGTCGACGAAATAGCGCATGGTCGCATAATCTACTTCAGGTGGCTCGGAGTGGTCGGAATGCAGGATGTAGCCGCCACCGCCTTTGAGAACGGGCAGGATTTTCGCATTTAACTCCGCATCGATTTGCGCGCGGTCGTTGCTGATGAGCGTGCGCACGTCTACGCCGCCGTAAAAGGCGATGCGATCGCCGAACTCTTTGAAGAGCGTTGGCAGGTCCATCCCCGCTTTCACTTCCATCGCCTGCAGGCAGTCCATCCCCGCCTCGATCAACCCCGGCACCAGCGGCGCCACATAGCCGCAGGAGTGAACAATCACCTTGCAGCCCAGCGAGTGGGCAAAATCGAACAGGCGTTTATGCCCGGGTTGGATGATCTCCGCATACATCGCCGGCGACATGAACGGGCGATTTTTGAAGCCCATGTCTTCATAGAAAAACATGCCGTCCGGCTTGCCTTCCTCGGCGAAGAGGAGTTCCAGGTGATTGATGGTCAGGTTGGTGAAGGACTGCACCATGTCGATCACCCATTCCGGATCGAGCGCCATCCCCATCAGCATATACTCATGACCGCACACCGGGTGCATCTGCTCGAAGGGCGCCACGCCGCCCCAGCAGAAAAAACGCTGCTTTTCAGCGCAAAACTGCCTCCCATTTCTGTACCCCGCAAAATCGATGCGGCGCCGGTTGACATCGAGCAGGAACGGCTTCACATACTCTTCCCAAGTCGCGCGGTCGTGTACGGTGAAATCAACGTGTTCCGGGGTGCTGTCATGCAATTTGTGCCGGCGCAGCATCGCCCCGTTGCCATCTTTTTGCAAAATCGTCTCTTCCGTCTCCTCGATCACCTCCGGGGTATAATCGAGATCGGCCACGCCATTGAGCCATCCTGCCGAACGCAAATCCTGCCCGAAATGCTCAGCGACATCTTCGCCTTCCCGCAGGTGACCTTCCTTCACCCAGCGCTGTACCGTCGCACCCCACGGACTGATGGCGATAGGAATCTGGTCAACAGGTTTACGCGCAAGTGTATTGCTCATCCGCTCAAAACTGGTCATTACCATGGATATTGCTCCTTTTAATCATTCAATATTACCGTTACCGGGTCTGTGATGTTCTTCGGTTTTAGATACATGAATTCCTGCTTCATGCTCATAAATTTGTTCGGAACGATTGTTGGGAACCACAGATTGCACAGATTACACAGAAATCAAAAAACGATACTCCTGCTTGATCTATGATTGTCCACCTCGGTATTGTGGGATATAATATACAATGTGGAAAAGGTATCGAAGACAGACAAACGCTTTATACGGGAATTTCCGGATCGCGGTGCCCTCTGGCTGCTGGAGGTGCCAGAGAATCTGCGAGAGTTGATACGCCTGATCTCCAAGGAACTGGCAGAATGGTTGAATTTTGATCGCGCAGAGCGTAGCAACCGTTCACTGGTGCCCGAGGATCTTCAAAAACGTGAAGCGGATATCATTTATCGGGTGCCTTTTCGCAAGGAAGGCCGCGAACCGTCGTCCGGCAGAGGAGCGGGAAGAATTATACGAAATGCTGCGAGAATCTGTCGGACCACGACATCGTGAGGAGGTGGGAGAAATGGTACAGTCATACGCGCAAGTGCTGGTGGCCCAGGGCCGTGCGGAAGGCGAGAAGAAAGGCGAGGCGAAAGGCGAGGCGAAAGGCCGGGTGGAAGGGCGACTGGAAGGGCGGGCTGAAGCTTTATTGGATCAACTGGAGTTCCGGTTTGGTCCATTACCGCCAAAAGTGAAGAAAGCCATTAGAGCCCTGACGCCGGAGCGTTTGAAAGAACTTACTCGCCAAGTGGTCAGTGCACAAAGTCTAGACGAATTGCACCTGGTCTGAAAGGCCGGAGCGGCTATTAGCCAGAAGAGCTTGAATGCGTCAGCGTTCGACAAAGAACCAGAGGGAAGACAGATAAATTCCATAGCCCACGGCAGCGCCGTGGGAACGGATATACTAATGAATAGATGACGCTCTGTAGGAGCAAAATTCCTTCCTCCAACAATTCCGGATGTGAATCTACAAAAGGTTTCCGAGAAGGCATAGGGGAATTGACGCTGAGGAATTATGCTCCTACAGAGCGTTTTCTCTATTATTCCCGCGATTCCCACGGCGCTGCCGTGGGCTATGGAATTTATCTAAGAACCATTGTATACTCATTTATCCTTCTGTTAACCGGAGACCCGGGACTTGAAGATTATTGCGCCGAACGCTTGTTTGCAATCAAGGTGAACGTCCGAAGTCCTAACCTGCATTATTCATAACTATTTCGAATAATGCTCAGCTAGCCCAGCAATCATTAAGTATCATGAATAATCTGGGCTAAGGGAAAGCGGGATTGCTGCTCCAAAATAAGCGGTCATTTCGTACATATCAGTCTCTATCTTTTCACGCCGGTGAGATTCATGATCATGTCTGAGTTACGACCCTTCATTTTATTTCTGTTCCTATTATGCACACTGCGCAGCGTACTGGGCGCGGGTGAATTGGGCACTATTGCCGGCAGTGTGGCGTTAGATGACGGCACGCCTTGTCCGCAGTTTGAGGTGACAGTGCGGTCGGGAGAACATGAGTCCAGGGTGAAGACGGATGCCGCGGGAACTTTTCACTTGCAAGCGACGCCTGGAGTGGTGACAATGCGCTGCCGGGATGCGCAGGCGACTGTGACGTTGACCGTAGGACAACTCGCGCGAACGGCGTTGGTGATAGCTTGCGCTTGCGCGCGAACACCTTCTGGTTTCCCGATGTGCCGGCAGAGGCGACCGCCTTTTCCGCCATGGTGCATTTACCGGCAGAATATGCGCCGGCCTGGCGCCGACAGCAATGGCAGTTCACCTCACCCGCGCCACTGCACCGCCTGCGCATGGCGCTCTCTTTCACCTCTTTCAATATACAGGTGACCGGCGACAACGGGGCACCGTTGCCCAACGCGGCGATAAGCGGACAACTGGACGGAGTCTTCCCCGACGCGGATGATTATTGGACTCCCGAAGCCGAACTCCCGCGGCGCCCAGCACGAATTTTTACGCGGCTCAGCAGCGATGCGCGGGGGTATATCAACGCCGGCCTGCTGCAGGCGGAGCATTACACACTGTCGCTGACCTTCGGCGGGAAAACGGGCGCACCGGCCGACATCATCGCCGGCGCGGATGGGAAGCTCATGCCCACCAGCTATTCGTTGCTCTGGCAACCGCGCAACATTACACAAACTGCGCGACAGGCGAATGGCACACTCGCGCTCAACAGCGAAATCACCTCCGCGTATTGCTGGGAGGGTAAGGTCACGATCAGGCAAGGAAAAACGGACGCACAGGGGTGCGTGCGCTGGGAGCAACTCCCCCCAGCCACTTTGGCCGCCTGGGGAAACGGGCTGCTCCCGCAATTCTTCCCTGCCAATATCCGTGATGAACTCACCGTCGCAACGATGCCGGTACGCCGTGTACCGGTAATGTTCCGTTTCCGGCTAAGTGGATTGGGCAATATCGCCACGCCCGTCACCTGGATATGGGATAATGGTCGCGAACAGAAGACGGTACGCCGCGCCTATCGCCCAGAGAGCATGCCTGCCGGGGTGCAGGTGCAAGACATCGCGCTGATTCCGGGCATGCCATTCACCCTGGCGGCGATATGCAACACAACTCCGCCGCGCATCGCACTGTTGCTGCACGCCTGCGCCCCGGACAGTATGTCGCCCGACCCTCCCGTGTGGGATCTGCCTTTCCAGGGTGGAGTGACGCTGCAGGGACAGTTGCGCGACAGCCGGAATAAACCCGTGCCGCATGTCACCCGTCTTTTCCTATTGCCGTTAGAGACCGGCGAGGCGCCGGTGGCATTAGAGGAGCAAGCGCTCACATTGCAGCCGGTACACCAATCCGGAGATGGCAATTTTCAGGCGACGGTGCTGTTGCCCGGCCGTTATCGCCTGCTGGTTGATATTGACGACGCCACAATACCTCCGTTGCCCGGCACCCTCGTCAACCTGCAACAGGGAGAAAATCATTGTACCGTCACGCTGCCGGAACCTCTGGCCACCGTCCGGGGAGTGACTGAAATACACTGGGTCACCCGTACCGCGCCTTTACACGCACGACAAATGACGCTCGATGGTATATTTCCCTCGCAGCCGGTCTATGGGATGACGGAAGAAATCCCAGCGCTCTGGTACCTGGAAAACCAGCAGACACTGGTAATACGCAAAGCCATGCCCGGGCAAACGCCGGTTATCCGCCGGGAGACACGCCGGCCAGTATCACTCACGGTGCTCGATACCCATAATCGGATCTCCACGGATTCGCTGAACCTGGCGCCGTTATTGCCGCCGGTGCAGCTTCCACGCGACGAGAATCAACATGATGAACCGTATCTTCGCGCGCCGGTGTTTCCTCCGGAGAAAGCGGAAACGAGCATGTCGTTGACCAATCTGCCTCCGGATCGTCCTAGTGCTTGCCTGGCCTGGCCAGGCCGTTATGCCGTGCTCGATCGCAACGACCCGGTTCATCTGGTCACGCTGCTCGATATCCCGTCCCAGGGGACGGCAGAGATTCGTGCGCAGGGAATACCGATCCGGCGTCTTCCATCCGACGCGCTGCTGATCACAATTCACCCACGACTTCCCGCCATACGCGAGGAAATGCGCCGCGCGGCCTCACCCGCCTTGCGCATCACCTTCGATATGCCGACCAGCAATCTCCGCGCGCGCTATGGGCAGGTCTTTGCCGGCACGCAGTCCGCAGACGCGCATGTTATCAAGCTGCAAGTGCCCGTAAGCACACGCCATCTTACCGCCTGCTGGCCCGGCGTGGGAGTGATGCGCGATGTGTCGTTGCCCAAAGACCTGGCGCAACCTTTTGATTTGCCGGCCTGGCAACCCGGCCTCACCGTTTCCGGCATCGTGCGCGATGCGGACGGCGCACCGCTTGCAAAAGCGCAACTCTACCTGGGCGCGCGCCCGGGAAGGAATATCGATACAGCCTCGGTAGTAACCGATACGAACGGACATTTCTCTGTCTCTGGCCTGCTCCCAGGCGCGATATATATCACGTTGGGCGGCGCACGAGGAGGATGGGTACGCGAATTACCAGCCGCAGGTCTGCCGGCACTGGAATTAAACGTGCCCGCGCACCCGATTTCATTCGTACTCATTACCAGACTGACCTTTTTAGAATACTGGTGGGTGCCCGTGAAGGGGAATGCTCGCCGATTATATGGCTTTGAAGGCAACGGCTGCGCCGACTTTGACCTTACCCCAGGCGAAGGATGGCTCTGGGCGCTGAATCCGATACTCGGCGATGCTTTTTGCATGTATACTAATATCCACCCAGATGTACAAACACTGCCGAGTTCACCGCGTCCAAGGCCGTCACTGGGTCTGGCTTTTCCGCTCGACATTCACCAGGGTTTGCCCGGCATGGTAACATTAGCGGGAGAAGGACCGCTGTCCGCAATACACATCACATTCCCCGCCTTCCGCTGGCTGCCCTGCCCCGAACTCGGTCAGGTGCTCGGGCAAATCGATTCCCTCCCCCCCGGCAGCTACCGTGTGACGGTGGAAACCGCCGCGGGAGACCTCACGCGCCAGGTGACCGTCGGAGAATACGGAGGCGTTTTGAAGGATGAAGGATAAAGGCGGAAGTTTATCGGACGAATCGGACGAATCTACCTGATAAATCAGATTTATCCGATACGTACGCTTTGTCAGATAATACCAATAATCGAAAATCGCCAAGGAATTGGACTGCAAAAGCAGAATAGCATGGGA
>Ga0118677_10006492_pt2 | contig 11275 bp, 9 predicted proteins | sample AliMusrvi5mmetaG_FD_86154 | JGI IMG/M metagenome (GOLD analysis project Ga0118677, IMG submission 86154)
CTTTACGGGGTGTCGCCGGTGCCCGCCTATCAGGACCGACTCGCCACGGTCATGACGCTCAAATCGCGGGTCACGCTGGTGCGCACGCTGCCCGCCGGCCACGGCGTTTCCTATGGCCGCCAATTCGTCACCACCCGGCCGACGCGCGTGGCCACCATCGGCATCGGTTATGGCGACGGCTATCCGCGCCATGTTTCCGGCATGGATGCCCACGTCTGGATCAACAACCGCCGCTGTCCCATCCTCGGCCGCGTCACCATGGACCAAATCATGGCCGATGTCACCGCCGCCGGCGACGTCAACGAAGGCGACGAAGTGGAAATGTTCGGACCTAACATCCCGGTCACGGAAATCGCCGAGAAGGCCGGCACCATCGCCTGGGAAATCCTCACCGGCATCACCCCGCGCGTGATGAGATGTTATATCTCACGGTAGCCAGATAGGCCCGAGGAAATCCATATACCAGGCCCACACATGATAGCCGCCAAAAAGCCAGATCGTGGCACCCATGGCCAGGAATGGCCCGAACGGCAGTTGCTTGCCAAAACCTATCCGCCCGATAAGCGCGGCGATGAGCGCCAGAAACGAGGCCGCGAACAACGCGAACAACACCCCGCTCCACCCGAGGAACGCACCGAGCATTCCTAACAAATGCACGTCGCCGATGCCCATCGCCTCGCGTGGAATCACCGCCGCAGTGGCGGTGCCTGCCAGCGATTTCATCTTCGCGAGGTGGCGCACCGTGCCATCCGGCAACTCGATCTCCACTTCACGGATCACCAGTTTCCCGCCGCCCACCGATTCGCCGTCCACCACGATGTCGGTGGCCTCGACTAACAACCTATCAGATTTGCGGCAGAAAATATCCCACCACGCGATTTCCTCGCCGTCGATCACGAAACACATCGGGTCCTGATCGCCTTCCGGTTCCTTCAGGTGCCAGGCGACGGGATGGTCGAACTTCAGCGCCTTCTTGCCGAAGGCCATTTTCCCCAGTTCCACCACCAACCACAGGCCCACGAATCCCGTCACCCAGCCGACGGCACCGTGGAGCAATCCGGTGAGCCAGCCGCCGTCTGCCGCGCCGGCCAGCACCGGCAACTGCGGCCACACCGCGCAGGCGGCCAACCCGGCCGCCGAACCCGCCCACGTCAATCCCGACGGAATGATCAGGTGCTCGGCATCGATGAACGTGATCGCCACCAGCAACGCAACCAGCACCCACAGGAAGATCACCACTTGCGGCGCCTGCGGCCCGAAGAGACACCACGTCACCGCGAACAACACGGCTGTTAGAAACTCCACCGCGAAATAGCGGAACGCGATGGGCGCCCCGCACTCGGCGCATTTCCCGCGCAACCACAACCAACTCACCAGCGGCACATTTAGCCACATCGGAATCGGTTTCCTGCACGCCGGGCAAAACGAGCGGTTAGGATGGTTCACCGACATGCCCAGCGGCACCCGGTAAATGACCACGTTGAGAAACGATCCGATGCAGGCCCCGATGAGAAACGCCGGGATCAGCCAGAGCCAATGGTCAAGAGGCGGGTAAATCACAACGCCCATTCAAGCCGCCCATGCCATCCTGCCAAGCACAATCGGAGCACCAACGGACCGGAATGCGGACCCCCATTTGAATGGTAGGGACCAGCGGCCTCGCTGGTCCCACTTTGCTCCCGAGGGTGGGATGTCATGTGCGGTGCATGAACCGCGCTTTCGCACCGCCCATGGGGAGCCAATCAAGTGTGGCCTGCCTCGGTGCATTGGCATTTCATGGGCCTGCGAGTCGGGAGACTCGCGGTCCCGGAAAAGGCGAGTCTCCAGACCCGCCAGCGACAGCAACGCCTACCCACCTGGGCGGAGTTCTCCCAGTAGTAGCGTACGCGGTCATCTTCTGGAGATTGGGACCGTTCAAATTGTCGCTGGCCACCGTTGTGCTTGTCTTGCGACCATGTGGCCTGCTAGGTTGTTGCCGTCATGGAAGAACGGGTGAAACAACTCCTTCCTCTCGCGACGAACATCGCCCGGGAGTACGACAACATCCCCGGGCTGCCACATTCCGAGATCGAGTTGGCCGCCCAAGAGGCACTCGCCCATGCGGCGCGGCTTTTCGATCCTGCCAAAGGCGATTTCGTCGCCTACGCGGCCCGGGCCATGCGCAATTCCCTGCGCGACCTGGACCTGTACGACCGCCAGATGCGTCATCACCGGCACCACGTTTACGATCTCGACCTTCCAGCCACCCTTTCCGCCACTTCTCCGGAACCGCGCATGCAGCGGGTTCCAGCCCGCAATGTGCCTCTGGCCGATCATGCGGCGGCCGCCCTTGAATCCGGCGAGCGCCTCGCCCAAGCCATGAGCACGTTGCCGCCGCGGCTCCGCGTTGTCGTCGAAGGCATTAGCGACGGCAGGAGCTACAGCGAAATCGGAGCCGCCATGGGGGTTTCCAAACAAGCCGCCCACAAGCTCGCTGGCGCGGCCATCACATCGCTCAGGGAACGTCTCGAAGCCATGGGCTTCCACGGCATCGACACCCTCGGTTTTCTGAAGTCCATCCAAAGAAGTGGCTGCGGCGTCCCGCCGCAGGTCGTGTCGGGAGGCGTCTCGCCTTCCGCATTTCTCCAATCCCCGCCCCAGGTTGACGATCTTCCGCCTCATCCGTAATCCCTTCCTGTAACCAACCACCATCGGACCTCCTTTCCCTCTTCATTTCAGCGTTTCCGCATTTCAGCGTTTCAGCATTTACTTTCCAGCTCTAACCATGTCCAAAGTCATCCTCCAGGTCAGCAGCGCCGATGGTACCACGAAGACCTCCGAACTCACCGAACACGATACCTTCCTGCTCGGGCGGATGGAGGATTGCCACCTCTGCGTTCCAGGCGATCCCCAGGTTTCCCGCCACCATTTTCTGCTGGAAGCCTGTCCGCCGATGGCCTCCCTGCGCGATCTCGGCAGCCTCAACGGCACTCATGTGAACGGAAAGAAATGCGGCGGCCGCGAAAAAGGGGAAACCCCGGAGCAAGGGGCAATTCGCCAATACCCGAGCGTCGATCTGAAAAACGGCGACAGGATCACCGTCGGTAAATCGACCATCGAAGTGCGTCTTGAATCCGCGCCTGACGCCGCCGCGGTGCCCGCCGCTCTCCAGCAAGGCGACCTATCCGGCCTCTCGCCCGAGGCCCTGCGCCAACTCATCGTGGCTGTGGCATCTTGCCACAGGCCGTCTGCGGGGCGTCCCGCCCCCAGTCTGATCGACGACCTCATCATCCACCACGAACTCGGACGCGGCGGCTGCGGGGCCGTCTATCTCGCCACCCCGAAATCCGGCGGTGATCCGGTGGCCGTGAAACTCATGCTCTCCCGCGCCCAGGCGGAACCCCGCGCCATCGATCAATTCAAACGTGAAATGCAGGTCATCGCCGGACTCAAGCATCCCAACATCGTCAGCTTCCTCGACAGCGGCTCCGACCAAGGCACCTTCTTCTTCGTCATGGAATACTGCGACGGCGGGTCGCTGGCCGATGTCGCCATGGCCCGGGGCGGCACTATTCCGCCAGACGTGCTCATGCCGTGGGCGATCCAGGCGCTCGAAGGCCTCGCCGCCGCCCACAAGGAGGGCTTCGTCCACCGCGACATCAAACCGCAGAACATCCTGCTCCACCGCAACCGCGCCAAAATCTCCGACTTCGGCCTCGCCAAGAATTTCCAGAAAGCCGGCCTCAGCGGCATGAGCATGATCATCTACCTCGATACCTGCTGTCTGAATCGTCCTTACGACGACCAATCCCAGTCCCGCATCCAAATGGAAACCGGGGCCGTGCTCGCCATCTTGCAGCGGGTGACGATGGGCGAGATCCAGCTTGCCGATAGCAGCGTGCTTCAGTTTGAGGTCCACCGTATTGCCGACCAAACCCGGCGAAATGGGATCCTGCATTTTCTCAGCTACGCCTCAGCGTTCCAGATCCTGACGCCTGCCATCGAACAACGGGGCGTGGAGCTGAACCGACTGGGCTTCAAGCGTCTGGACGCGCTCCATCTCGCCGCCGCCGAAGCGTTGAAAGTGGACGCCATGCTTTCCACAGATGACCAACTCATCCGCCGTGCCTTCCAGGGCCTTTCAAAAGGCCTACGCCAACGACCGTCTTGTTCTCGTGGCGGTTTTCGGTTCGGCTGAGGATGACCGTGCTACGGCTGCCGGAAGGATTCCCGCCTTGAACCGTAAGCTTCTTCTCCAGCGTCCCACGAACACATTCAAAGAGATGCGCGAGAAACTGTCCATGGATGATATCTTTTTGGGCCTGAAAGCGTCCGGGAAAAATAGTCTGAAGACCGCCCGACCCGACTTTGAGGACTCCATGTCTACTATTGCAAAATCCACCCGGGATCCACGCCAGATCCGTATTCTTGCTAAAGCGGAGATGGCAGGCAAGGAGGATGTTGAGTTGGGAATCTTCGCCGAGACCAAGACCTCCATCTGCACATCAACCTTCAGCCAGGATATTACACAGGTCGACGGAAAGGAATCGGAGATTCTTAAAGTGTCCAGCTTTTGTATGATCCGTCTTCGAGATTATGTTGTTTCGATCATCGTGACCTCGGCTTACAGTTCACCCGACGATCTTGCGTGGACGCGAAAAGTCAGCGTCGCTTATCGGGATCGGTTGTTGGAATTGAATCCCTGAGCGCTCTACTGGATCCCAAACGAATGGTGTCACGGCCACAGGTTTACATCAAGCCTTTCCTTGAAACTTATTCTAGTTTGCGTTCAAGATGAGACTAACGAGTTCAGTTACTGCCGAGTTGGAAGGCTTTAGGGTTCTAATATGTGCTGCAACTTGAACGCAAAATGGAATTAGAGTTACCGAAAATGATTTCTCCGTACTGCGCTTTGTCGGGATATGACTGGGATTGTCGCGGAGGCGCGAAAGTTGAGGTTTGACGGTTAAGCAGTAGAATTGCCGGCGAAGCGTTAATTCTTCATTGTTGGCTACAGATCCTTCTTAATAGCTCTTGAGGTGTTGATGATGATATCGCCTTCGTGAATTGAGAGCGTGGTTGTGAGATTCGCAAAGTGCCAGTCCTTATACTCGGCCACGAGAGCCAAAACATCATTTCTTTGTTGATTGGAAATGACGATTTGTTCCGCGTGCTTTGCAGTCTGCTCATTGAGGATTTTTATTAGTTCTGGTTTCGGGTCTGCCGCATGATCCAGTGAATGATCATAGTTTGCCGTCCTTTCCTTTTCAATGAATGGCTTAACCAGAACGGCGGTCCTTGGAGTAAGTGGCAAATACAGCGTCGGATAAGTTGCGTCATTGCAATGCCACAGGCACAAGGGATTGTCTGAGGTCAGGAGTGGCATCTCGCTTTCGTTGTGTAGCAACATCATTGGTGATTTAAAGAAATTGCTTGCTGCCTTGGGCAAAATGCCAGCAGCGATTGCACGGGGGAATTTCCCATCGACCGTGAAACAAGATTCATCGATAGTATCTGCGATATTCTGCAAATCAGCAGGCGGTGGAGGCAACTCTCCCGCATCATTCAGTAATTTGAGCGTGGACCTCAATATGGCCGAAAGCGCAGCCTGTTCAATTCTGACGGTGGCCGGTGTGTGGAACCGCAGGTAGGCCATGTAGCAGCAAACGGTAAGTTTTGCATTGAGATATTCCTGCGAAGAGGTTTCGGTTGCCGATGTCAGAAACCGGATGTGGTCATTCCAGTTGTTTTCTATGGGCGCTAGATACGCTTCGATTGCTCGGTTCTTCTGCAAGAAAGGATTGTCGGACCCACCCGGTTCCTTGCAGATCTGGGCGGGAGATTTTGATTTAACGCCTGGCCACTTCTTGCCGTAAACCCAAAGCGATTTCTGTTCGTTTGCGAACCATTTAAGGTAGGTTTGCGCGACATAGTGGTCTTTCGGTCGTTTCATGATTTTCCTCTAGTTCTCACGATGTGAACTGATTCGCTGTCTTGGCACGGGTCATTACACCCAGTTTATCTCCTCTTTTGCAACCCTGTGGATGGAGGTGTTGCAGACCGCGCATTTGCTGGTGGCGTTGGTTGAACAATGGGAGCCGGTGGTTTCCGCGGCGGTGACAAAGCTCGGGCATCATTCCTACGAGGTGTTACGCGGTTTGAGTGGGCGGTTGATCGGTGAGAGACAGAAGACTCCGAGACAGAAGACAGAAGACAAGAGGAAGAAAATGACGGCGCTTGAGCGGTTCGGGCGGGATTTGACGGAGTTGGCGGCGCGGGGGTGTTTGCAGCCCTTGATCGGTCGGCGGGACGAGATGCTGAAGATCACCCGGATCCTGTTGCAAAGCCGGAAGAACAATCTGATTCTGATAGGCGAGCCGGGCGTGGGTAAGACCGGGATTGTCGAGGGCTTCGCGCAGTTGCTGGCGGAGGGGAAATTGCCGGATGCTTTGGGGAAGCCGGCGGTGATTGAGATTTCCCTGACATCGTTGGTGGCAGGGACGAAATACCGGGGGGAATTCGAGGAGCGCTTGGAAGCGGTGATCCGTGAGGCGTCCATCGAGCCGAAGCCGATTCTTTTCATCGATGAAATCCATTTGTTGTTAGGCGCGGGCCAGGCGGGCGGCAGCATGGACGCGGCGAACATCCTCAAGCCCGCGCTGGCGCGTGGCGCGATCCGGGTGATCGGCGCGACGACCATCCGCGAATATCGCCAGAGCATCGAGAAGGACGGTGCGGGTAGGGCGGATCCGGCTCGGTCCGCCCACTTTCCCGCCGAATGGCGGTGCGAATGGGTGGTGAACGAAATGAGGAAGAGATGCTCTGAGCCATGGCGTTCACCTTCACGTTTCACCCTCGGGGGTAATCAGGGCTGGGCGAGGCCGCCCAGCCCTACCGCGGCGCTCGATGAAGCGGCGTTGCGGGGGCGGCGGTGGAATGGTCGATCCGCTATCTGCCGGATTTCCGCCTGCCGGACAAGGCGCTGGATCTGGTGGACCAGGTGTGCGCGGCAGCGAGGTTCCGTACGTTGACGCCGCAGGTGGGAGGGAAGAAACGGGGCGAGACGCCCCTTGGACGGCCTGGCGCGGGACGCACCAGCCACTTTGAAGAAATGCGGATCGGTCGCGAGGAGATTGCGCGGGCGGTGGCGGCGCGGTGTGGGATTCCGGTGGGGAGGCTCACGGCGGATGAAGGTGCGCGGCTGATGGCGCTGGAGGAGGATCTATCAAAGCGGGTGAAAGGCCAGCCGGAAGCGATTTCCGCCGTGGCGGAAGCCGTGCGGCTGGCGCGGGCCGGATTGAAGAAACCCGGGAGGCCGGTGGGCGTGTTTTTGTTCGTCGGTCCGAGCGGCACCGGCAAGACCGAGCTGGCCAAGGCGCTGGCGGAGTCCTTGTTTCACGACGAGCGGCGCTTTCTCCGCTTCGACATGTCAGAGTTCATGGAAGAACACAGCGTCGCGAAGTTGATCGGCTCGCCGCCGGGGTACGTCGGCCATGACGAAGGCGGACAGCTAACAGACTTAATCCGCTCGCATCCTTACAGCGTGGTGTTGTTCGATGAGATCGACAAAGAGATCGGAGCCGCTCACGCTCTGAATCATAGGCTGTCAGGCCGCCGATGTCAATGCCTCGATTCCTCCTCATCCGACCCAAACATCAAATCGCAGAATCGCCGACCGGATGTGCCGCCGCTTCGATTCCAGGTTCCCCGGCGGATTTCGATAGAAGTGAAACGCGGAGACGCGGAGGTCGCGGAGATAGACGCTGAGCGGAAATATGAAAACCGTGGTTTCTGAAATATATAATTTCAGACTCATCTCCGCAAACCAAAAAAAACTCCGCGCCCCTCTCTCGCCAGGCAATATCAAATGGCTTGCCTGTCGTGCCGTGATGCGTTGAAATCCCCTGCTTTAACACCCGTAGGGGACTCTCATGACAATCAAGCCATTATCCCGCTTCTTGCCGATCCTGGCCGCCATTCCTATGATGGTTGCGGCAGCGGATGATTTGATAACCTTCAAGACCTGCAAGCTGATTTCCACCGAGTGGGCGGACGGGGACAGTTTTCTGATTCAGACGGCGGACGGTGCCAGCCACACCATCAGGCTCTACGGTGCCGACTGCATCGAATGGCACGTTACTGATGACTCCGATGCCCGACGCCTTCGGGCACAGCGACGCTATTTCGGGATTTCAGAGTTTGGAGGATCGTCCCAAGCATCGATTGATGCCGCCAAGGGGCTGGGCAAAGCAGCGGCGGATGAAGTCGTTGCTGTGCTAGCCAAGCCCTTCACGGTGCACACCGCGTTTGCCGATGCCAGGGGCGACGGGAGACACAGGCGGGTCTATGGGTTTGTGACCACAGCCGATGGCGAAGACCTTGCCGAGCGGCTGGTTCGCTTGGGACTGGCGCGGGCCTTCGGGGTTTATCGGGAAACTCCGGCGAAAATGGCTGCCGGCGACTATCGTGCGCGACTCCAAGACATCGAACTTCAAGCCGCAAAACGCGGTGTGGGCGCATGGGCCAAGACCAATTGGGATCGCCTTCCCGGCGAGCGACTGGAGGAGCGCCAGGAAGATGCCGACTTGGCCCTGGCAACAGCCCGACAAAAACTCGTCCCGGGAACCAGGATAGATCCCAACACGGCCGCCCGCGATGAACTCATGAAGCTGCCTGGGATCGGCGAAGTGACCGCCAACCGGATCATTGAAGCGCGGCCATTCAAGAACGTTCAAGACATACTCAAGGTCGAAGGGATCGGCAAAAAGACGTTCGAACGCATTGCGCCGTTCTTGCGAATTCCTTGACTCTACGCGAGAAACACTGCGGCCGGAACCACGCAGCCACCTTCCCTACCGGCCAGCGGGCCTGCGGGCCAGCGCACAATAGACCACACAGGAATTGAGGTGGAAAAGGAATTTGCCGCCCATCCCGCCGCATGAAAGATCCCGCTCCGCCGACCCGTTTGCAAATTGCCCATTGCAATGAACCCGGCACCCGCATGATTTTCCGATCGTTTTCCGCCACCGCCAGGCACCCGCACATTACCTCGTTTCCAACCCTCGCCGCCATCGCGCTGGCACTGCTTGGCACCATCCCGGCCCAGGCCGCCAAACCGCCGGCACCGGCCATCGACCTGACCAAGGACACGCCGCCGAAAACGGCTAACAGCTACAACCTCGGCCCCACCGGCGCGCTCGGCTGGATGCAAGTCGAGGCCGGCATGACCGAAACCAGCCGCCAAATCCTCGTCACCGAAGTGGAAAAAGGCTCGCCCGCCGATGGCAAACTGGCAACCGGCGACGTGGTTCTCGGCGTGTTCGGTAAACCGTTTGCCGATGACGCGCGCAAATGTTTCGGCCGGGCGATCGGCCAGGCGGAAACCGAAGCGGCCCGCGGCATCCTGCCGCTCACCGTGTGGCGCAAGGGCACCACCCAAATTGTCGAACTCAAACTCCAGGTGATGGGCGCCTACAGCGATACTTCGCCCTACGATTGCCCCAAAACCAAAAAAATCCTCGATCAGGGCCTCGCCGCCATGCTCAGGAATTTCACCAAGGAAAACAGCCTCCACATCAATGAACTCGCGCTGTTAGCCACGGGCCGACCCGAATTCCTCGACATGGTGCGCAAAAACGCCAAGGAGGTCGCCGACAAAACTCCCGAAGTCGAAGCGTTGTGGAAGGACTCCAGCAAGGGCGGCATGGCCACCTGGCATCATGGATATAACAATTTGTTTCTTTGCGAGTATTACCTCGCCACCGGCGACAAGTCGGTCCTGCCGGCCATCCGTTCCTATACCACTACCATTGCCCGCGGCCAGGGCGTCTTCGGCACCTGGGGTCACGGTTATGTGCCGCCCGGCCCGAACGGCCAACTCCACGGCCCTGTCCCGCCCTACGGCCCCGTCAATGCCACCGGCCTGCCATGTTTCATCTCGCTGGTGCTCGCTGAAAAATGCGGCATTGATACTCCCGATCTCAAACCCGCCATCGTCCGTTCTGACAAATTCTTCGGTTACTATGCGGGCAAGGGGTATGTGCCGTATGGCGAGCACCCGCCCGGCATCGGTCATGATGACAACGGCAAGACCTCAATGACGGCGATGGCCTTCGCGCTGCAGGACAAACGGCCCGAGACGCGGTTCTTCAGCAAAATGGTCACCGCCTCCTACGAGTCCCGCGAATGGGGGCACACCGGCAATGGTTTCAGCTATCTCTGGGGTCCCATCGCCGCCAACTGCGGCGGCCCGCAGGCCATGGCCGCCTTCATGAAGGAACTCCGCTGGTATTACGACCTCGCGCGGCGCTGGGATGGAGCATTTGTCAACGTCGCCACCGGCGGCGGCGTAGCCAGCGGTTATCATGGCACTCTCGGGGCCACCGGATGTTATATGTTGGCATATGCCGCACCCTTGCAAAAAATCGCGCTCACCGGCCGCTTCGCCCATCAGGAGTCCTGGCTGACCGCCCCCGAAGTGGCCGAGGCCATCGCCGCCGAACGATGGCTCGGCGAGAACGCCCATGCCAAACGCACCACTGCGAAATTGCTAGAAGGACTTGCTTCATGGTCGCCCTTGGACCGGGCGTGGTCGGCCCGCGAACTCGGCCTGCGCAAGGACGACGTCCTGCCGCGGTTGATAGAACTCACCCAAAGCAAGAACCCCAACGCGCGGTTGGGCGCGGTGGCCGCCATCGGCCAGTTGAAAGCCCGCGCCGCACCCGCGCTCGACACCCTTGCCAAGTTGCTCAACGATGATGACCGCTGGCTGCGGGTCCAGACCGCCGAGGCGTTGCGCAACATCGGCGCCGATGCCAAACCCATCCTGCCGCAAATGCTCAAAGCTGTCGCCGTGAAGGACGAAACCGATCAGATGCAGTTCGCTGCCGGCGCGCTTTCCTTCGCCTTGTTCTATCCGGGCGGCGCGCAAGGTGCCAGCGGCATCCTCGCCAAATCATTGGATGGTGTCCCCAAGGACTTGCTCTATCCGGCGATCCGTTCCGTGACCACCAACCCGGACTCCGCGGCCCGCGGCTGCGCCCGCTCGATCTATCAATTGCTTACGCTCGACGATGTCAAGGTGCTGGCACCCGAGATGGTGGCTAGCATCAGGGACATGGCGCCGGCCAACACCATGTTTTCCAAGGGTGTCCGCCTTGCCGGCATTGAGGCGTTCGCACGCCTGCACATCGAGGAAGGCATTCCCTTGGCGGTCATGCTCATGAACCTCAAGGATTGGGGAAAAGCATATATCATCCAGATCTCCCTCGATGTTCTAAAACAATAACGCGGCGCC
>Ga0118677_10014237_pt1 | contig 11274 bp, 4 predicted proteins | sample AliMusrvi5mmetaG_FD_86154 | JGI IMG/M metagenome (GOLD analysis project Ga0118677, IMG submission 86154)
ATGAAAACACTGGGAAGGTTGCTCAATTCAGAGGGAAAGACTGAAATCCTCAGGGTGCTGGTCAATCTACCGGGACCCGTCGGGTTACGCGAAGCAGCCAGGCTCGCCAGAATCCACCCGCACTCGGCGGAGGTTGCCCTCGCAGCACTTGGCCGCGCGGAACTGGTCAAACACAGACGGTCTACCGGCCGCTCCCATTATGAACTGGTCAGGGATCATAAGGATGTTGCCGTGCTGGAGGCCGTTTTCACAGCCGCCGCGAACGGCTTCATTGCGGCACGGTGCAAAACCCTCGATCAACGGGCCAGACAGCTTTTTCCATTTTTCAAACAGGCCCGCACCATGATCACACGGGCGAAGGCGAATCACCATGTCGCTTGAACATTTATTCAAGGCCGCGGTGCGGGAATTGAAGGATCGCCTTGTCGCCTTCGCCGTGGCCGGCGGCCTCGCCGCAGATCTATACCGCAGCGAGCCGCGGTTGACGATGGATGTTGACCTTGTCATCCTCACCGAGGGAAACGGAACCAAAACCGCCATTGCCGTGATTGAAGCGTTGGGACTCCACGCAGGAATTGCTCGCGCCGCCGACTTGGCGGGCGGCCCCCTCTTTGCCATCCGCCAACACAATACCGAACCTCGCATGATCATCGGGCGATCGGCAGATAAATCTTCCCTGGAAGGCGTTGATATCCTCCTGCCATCAATCCCCTGGGTCAAAGCTGCGGTGGAGCGGGCACAAAGTAATCAGGTGGACTTCGGCTTCGGCCCCGTACCCGCCCTCACGTTGGAAGACATTATCCTGGCCAAACTTTATTGCCTCATGGCAACCCCCTTGCGGGCCAAGGATCTGGATGACCTTCAATCCATCTTCTCATCAAGCCCGGACCTTGACCTCCCTTATTTGGCAGGTCAAATGCAGCGGATTCAAATTACGATCCCCAAAGCGGCCAAGGCGTTTCTGCCAAAACCCATCTTGCAACTTTCCCGTTATGTCACAAGAGATCAGAAAGCCGGACGACGGGGAAGCGGTGTTGTATAGAGACATCTGTACGGGAGTTCAGACTATTGCTTCACCGAAAACCGATAAATAATAGTATTCGTATAGATCTGGCAGGGCCTAAGAACTGTACTCGGGAAAGACGGCTGGTTAGGTGAATCAGGATAATGTTGGGGCTCGAAGCAGAGCCCATTACGAGCTTTGTAAGCCCAGCCACCTTTACCGATCAGGCTCCCATCCAGGAAATTGCCAGCATAGAACTGTGTAGCCGGCGCGGTGGTCAACACGTCCATGACGCGACCCGAAACGGGATCTTCAACTGTAGCCGCGAGTCCCAACTCCCCCACGGGCTTGTTCAAGATCCAGTTATGATCATATCCACCACCATATTGGATTTGCTGATCATGGCTATTGATCCGGGCACCGATCTTTTCGGGCTTCCTGAAGTCAAAGGGCGTACCTGCCACCGGGCGCAATTCCCCTGTGGGAATGAGATGTTTATTGACCGGGGTAAAGGCGTCAGAGTTGATGGTCACAACATGATCCAGTACATCCCCTTTACCTGCCAAATTAAAATAGGAATGGTGGGTGAGATTCACCACGGTATCCTGATCAGACACAGCCGTAAAATCCAAAACCAGAGCGTTGTCCTCGGTCAGCGTGTAAACCGCAGTGACAGTCAGCTTCCCGGGAAAACCTTCTTCGCCGTCTTTACTGACATAGGTAAGGGAGAGTGCCGGACCCTTGGCAGTCATTTTCGGGGTGGCGGACCAAATCACTTTGTCAAACCCCTTGAGACCGCCATGGAGCGAGTTGGGCCCATCGTTGGTTGCCAGGGAGTAGATTTTTCCATTCAGGGTGAATTTGCCACCGGCGATACGATTTCCAAACCGACCTACCAGACATCCAAAATAGGGACTTTTTGTGAGGTAATCATCGAGCTTGTCAAATCCGAGGACAACATCAGCCATCTTACCATTGCGATCCGGCACATTCAGCGACAATACAATGCCGCCGTAGTTGATAATCCGAGCCTCAACCCCGGCTTTGTTCGTCAGCGTAAATGCCTGGACCTTGCTGCCATCCTGCAGGGCGCCAATGGCCTCAGATTTCACGGTCAGTTTCCCGGCGGCGTCGAACAACCGCTAAGATGGGTTGGCGGAAGGTCAGCACCAGAGAAAAACACGCGACGATTGCCAATGCCATGGACTCCGGTTCAGGAACCGGCATGCTGGTCGTCCAATTATCCAGTCCGTATGTAAAAGTTGAACCATTGGCATTCAAATGGTTAACGTAAAATCCTATCTCGGTAACATTGGCCGCAGCCGCCATGAAATCAACCCCGCCATTCAAAGAACTCCAACCGGCTCCTGTGAAATCAAAGCTGACTGAAGTCCAAGCATTGGAGGGGATGGTGAAATCTCTGGACCATTTTTCGGTTCCGGATCGGAAATAGAAACTCATGGCTACCGTTGGATCCGAAACAGGTTTGACCAAAAAATTGAACGAGACGCTGAGATTCGAATAGTTTCCAATATGATTGGCATCCGTGTTGAAGATATACCCGATTTGTTGTCCCGGTGTACCTGTACCATCAAAATACAATTGGTAATAACCGCTATTACCAACCCCTCCGGTTAGCGGAATGGTATCAACCCCATCAGAGCCAGTGCTTTGCCAACCCGCACGGCTCGACTCACCGGCATCAAAGTTATCCGTCCCCAAAACAGGGGCCCCACTCGCTACAAATGCCGACGACCCGACTACAATGAGTGTCATCAGGCCTAAATAAAAAATCTTCTTGAGCATTATTTGATTCATGGTGTCGTCCTCACATCAATCCGATAAAAAGCTGGGCCAGTAATTGCGCCATCCTCATAAGTAGCGTCTCCGGACGACGATTGAGCCGCAACGTCAGGACTGATTTTGCTGAAACCCTGCGATAAATCAGTACTCCGCCAGACATTATATACCCGACCTGCCTTGGTTTTCCAGTGCAATCTCGGACCATTTTGAGAGTTTGGTTCAATGGAAAGCCGCAGGCAATCATTTGAGTCCCCTGCCGATGTGCCCGCGATCCATTCGGCTGAGTTGGCCACACCATCACCATCAAGGTCGCCTTCAGGAAGAGGGGTTCGTCCATCTACGCAATTAGTTGAATTCCCAAATTGAAGCATCCACGCCGCGAAGTCTGCGCCTGGGCCAGTCAGTGAAAAATCATCAAGCAGAACCGTTTGCCCATTTAATGAATTATTGCGGCGGACAATCACCCCAATCCACGAGACATTCCGGAGATCTTCTTCAAACGAGTTCCAGTCCGTCGCCCCGCGGAGTTCACGCAATACCGAGGGCAATACCGGCACCGTGACCGTCTGCCATTTTCCTGTCGCTTGAACTCCCAGACTCAACTGCCACCACCGGGTAGACGACTCATTTCGGAAGGCCAACCAAGTTTCGGTGGGGTAGTCACAATACATTCTAAAGCTGACCGCCGCGACCCCATTGCTCAAATAATCACCCACAAACATACCCCCGGACGCATCTGCTCCAGCCTTGATCAGATATTTTTCCGGCGGCATGGGCATAATAGGGATTCCGTCACGATCAAAATAAGATTTGAATACAACGGCCATGGATTGATTTTGAACCAGGACTTTGCGGGTATCCGAGACTACCACCTCGTTAACCAGGTCATACGCCACCCACCCAGCCGTATTTGATCCAGCCCAGGTTTCCACGCCATTGACCATGGCCGCCTCGGATGACACGCACCAGATACTCAGCAACGCCATAATATGATAAAACGACTGTTTCATTTGAGTCCCCTCTTGAAATCATTGCCACCAGTTGCTATCAGGTATGGGCGATTCCGCCGCCCAGACAAACCCAGTTCCACTATGGTAATAATAATACCCGACACCATGTTGCAACCGCACATCAGACGCGGGTGAATTTGTATTTCCGACCCTATACCAACGCCCATCAGGCCTCATGTAAAGGATGGTCGTAGTCAATCCACTACTCACGTACAGTCGGTCAGCATTGGGCCAGTTTATATCTCCATGGGCGCCCGCCGCTGCAAAACCCCAGCCCTTATTGGTGCCGTAGCCCTCTGTTCTCGACCGAGGGAACGGCCAACTGATCATCTGCCAGGTCCGAGGCAGGAAGGTGTTCGTTTCGCTCGTCAGACGAACCGGGCCAGCATATTCAATATTGGTGGAAGCGCCGCCCATTTGCCGCTTAACCCAATACCCGGACTTGGGACTGATCCGATCTGTGGTTTCCTGCCCGGATCCATCATCACGCACCCACTTATTGGCACCACTCAACATGTAACTATGCCAGGTCCCATCTTCCCTCAATGCAAACAACAGGTCACCGGTAGCATTGTCTCCGCGCAAACCAATTTTCAGCTTGTCACCCAAGGTTTTGTTCAATTCATAATCGAAACATTCCACCGGCATGGATAATTCATGCCACCAGCCCGTGATGAGATTCTGAACAAAGGCCTCATACATGACAGGATTCGTCTGCGTGACTCCGGCCTCTTCCCAAACGATCTGATAGAACCGGGTATTTTGCGCTTCCGCCAGCACATTGCTGTCAGTATAGGTCACCCAGGTCGGCATATTCGACCAAGTCACCATATGGCGCCAATCCTGACCGTAGGGATGGTCGATATTGTTGGAAACCGAAATGACACGATACACCGCGCCAGATACCGTCGTTATCTGGAATGTAATATTACTTCCGTCGGGTGTCGGATTAGTCATCACGACACCGACCCCAACCGGAATGGTGACTTTGAGATCCGCCCAGTTCGTTCGCAAGATGGTCAGACCTGCCAGACCTTCGAACGTCGCCGAGCTGACTACCGAATTGGTTGTCGTACTCGCTCCAGTGCTGGCCACTGCGGTAAAATTACCTGTGACCGAGGCAACAGCCCCAACTGCCAGTGGCCCGATATTGGTCCACAACAGGGCCCCCTGACCAACCGTATACGTTGCCCCTGTGGCTGACGTGATCAACAGTACATTCGTATCGTAACGGTCATCCAACCGGATCGAGTTAAGGACGGCATCGCCGGTATTCGTCACCGTCATCTGGAAGTAGGCAGGACCGCTCGTCACTGCAGATCGTCCCACGGGGAATATCACGGTTTTGCTCAAGGCATAAGCGGGCAGGATGGCATTGGTCGCGCTCCCGCTGATGATCGCTGGCGAAGCGCCATTCGTCGTCACCACAGCCGAAGAAACCAAATTGGTCATGACTCCAGGATAAGTATTATGGATTGCCCTGAAATTAACCGCGATATTCGTTCCCCCACCCACCACTATGGGACCGACATTGGACCACACTAGGGTGCCCCCAACCAACGTAGTGTCGGGAACAGGCACAGCATTAACAAACGTGATGTAGTTTGTTGGATAGGTATCTGTAACCAGAACCGAACTCATCCCCAAAGTTCCCGCGTTCGACACCGCAATCAGATAGCTCACCATCTGGCCCACATCAACAAGGGGATTGGCGACGGTCTTGGTGATGGTAGACATCGGGAGGGCGAGTATGTTTGTGCCACTCACCACTGGCTCCACCCGCTCCCAAGGACTGCTCCCGCTTACCGTGCTGTTTGAGATGATAAAGGCCACATTGGTGACGCTTCTCCCGGCATTGGGTTTCGACTGCACATTAAACATGAACGTCGCCGCCTCACCCGCCTTGATCGCATTCGTCGGCAGCATACTGTTATCGCCGCTCATCAGGGTAATAATGGTCGAGGCGTCAGGTGCGACGACCGACGAATAGGTAAATCCAGCAGGCAGCACCGTATTGACCAGCGTATTGGTCTGGAAATACGCCGCATCCAACCGGTCCGTCACGGCTATGTCAAACGCGGTCGCAAGCCCCTCATTTGTTACGACCAACGAGATGGTCACCAGCCCGTTGACCGGACCTGTCATGGTCTTGATCATCCTCAAGGACGGTTCCACCGCGTAGGTATAGACTTTTGAAGAGGTCACCGTATTGCCGCCCGGACCCGAGATTGCCGCCGTCGCCTGGTTCGTAAATACCGTCTGCGCGCCAGGTAACCCGGAGTTGAGATTGGTGTCCAAAACCACCGCATCCACTTCAATGCCCAGCGTGTTGTTAGCAGGGTTATTGTCATTCCCTACCACCACGTTCCCATTAAAGGTAATCACTACCGGCTCGCCACCCACGGAACCGCCAGTAGCTCCATGCGTTCCCAAAGTCATCTGAGATGGTACGAGCAATCGGTAGGGCGCGATATACTTCATCCCCGCGGGAATCAAATCGGTCACCACCAGGTTGGTCACAGTACCTTCGGGCATCGTGACATCAATCCGGTAAGTGGCAATCTCACCAATCTGAAGATTCGTCGCGGCCGATTCCCACGCATGGGTCAGACTGGTACCTTCCAGGGTCTTACTTATTCCAATATTCGGGATATCCACCCCTGCCGTCGCATCTACCGCAACCAGAACTCGCTGTTCAGCAGGAGAAGCAGCCATCGTATCAGCCCTGAATGATGCGGTCAGATTCACTCTGGTATTCGGCGGCACCGTCTGGGCGGCTACCATATCGTAACTGAAGGTAATCCCCTCGTTTGCCTCAAGACTGTTCGCCGGTGCGCTGGCACTGTTCGTATCCGACACAATGAGCAGGGCACCATTGATGGCTCGCATCACATAACCTGCCGGGGCTTGGCCATTGACTTTGAAACTTGCAACACTGTTGTTCGTGTCGAAATACACGGAATTAACTGCATCGGTCACCACCAGATCATACGCCGTTGCCAACCCGGTATTGGTCACCACCAGATAAGCAGTGATAGTGTCACCCGCATCCATCAAGTTGGTGCTATAGGCCTTGGATATCGCGATAACGGGCTCGATGTTGGTTACGATCACTAACCCATTCGTCGCCGAGGGCAAATTCCCTCCAAAACTTACCGCGCACTTATTCGTGAAGAACGTCCTCGATCCCACCGCCATCCCAATATTGATATTCGTATTCAGCACCACTGCATCCACATAGATCGAGAACGTGTTGTCGTTCGGGTTGTTATTGTCCGTCACCACCGTATTGTTCGTGAACACGAACGACACCGGAGTTCCACTCCCGCCACCCGTCACTCCCAACGGCGCGCCCAGTGTCCCGCCAAAGCCTGTCGTATCTACACGGTTCGTCACATACTGCATTCCGCGCGGCATCAAGTCTGTCACCATCAGATTACTTACCGTACCCTCAGGCAACGTCACCGCCAATTGATAAGTCACCGTCTCGCCCACCTGCACAAACTGATTCGTCGAGTCCGCCGCGTTCGTCTCGCTCGTGTTATAGAACGACTTGATAATCGCCACATCCGGGCTCTGATTCGTCGCCGTCGCCACCTGGGCTGTCACCGTCCGCTGGTTCAACGCATAACCCGCGATCGTGTCCGCGTAAATCCCCGCTCGATTCGTGATCGTCAGGTTCGGAGGCAAGGTCTGCGCCGCCTTCACATCGAAACTGAAGGTAATCCCCTCATTGGCCTCCAGGCTGCAAACCGGCGGCAATGTCCCGTTCGTATCCGAACTGATTGTCACCAGCCCATTCAACTCGGTCAGCAGATAACCCGACGCCGCCACCCCGTTCATCAGGAAGTTGGTGATCGTACTCCTGTCAAAATACACCGTATTTAACACGTCCGTCACCACCACGTCGTACGCAGTCGCCAAGCCGGTGTTCGTCACCACCAGATAGATCGTGTTCGTGTCACCTGCATCCATCCGGTTCGTCCGGAATGATGTGCTGATCGCAATCACAGGCTCCACGTTCGTCACGATCACCAGCCCGTTTGTCGTCAATGGCAGGTTCCCACCAAAACTGACGGCACATTTATTGGTGAAGAAGGTCCGGGTTACCGCCGACGTCCCGATATTGATGTTCGTGTTCAGCACCACCGCATCCACATAGATCGAGAACGTGTTGTCGTTCGTGTTGTTATTGTCCGTCACCACCGTATTGTTCGTGAACACGAATGAGACCGGCGCCCCACTGCCACCGCCCGTCACTCCCTGCGGCCCGCCCAATGTTCCACCGAAGCTGTTCGTATCCACGCGGTTCGTCACATACTGCATCCCGCGCGGGATCAGATCCGTCACCATCAGATTACTCACCGTGCCCTCAGGCAGCGTGACCGCCAGTTGATACGTCACCGTCTCGCCCACCTGTACAAACTGGTTCGTCGAGTCCGCCGAATTCGTCTCGCTCGTCCCTGAAAAATACTTCGCAATCGACAAAACGGGACTCTGATTCGTCGCCGTCGCCACCTGGGCTGTTATTGTCCGCTGGTTCAGCGCATATCCCGCGATCGTATCCGCGTAAATCCCCGCACGATTCGTGATCGTCAGGTTCGGGGGCAACGTCTGCGCCGCCTTCACATCGAAACTGAAGGTAATCCCTTCGTTTGCCTCCAGGCTGCAAACCGGCGGCAACGTTCCATTCGTATCCGAACTGATCGTCACCAAACCATTCAACTCTGTCAGCAGATAACCCGATGCCGCCACTCCGTTCATCAGGAAGTTGGTGACTGTGCTCCGGTCAAAATACACCGTGTTCAATGCATCCGTCACCACTACATCATACGCAGTCGCCAAACCGGTGTTCGTCACCACCAGATAGATCGTGTTCGTGTCGCCTGCATCCATCCGGTTCGTCCGGAATGATGTGCTGATCGCAATCACAGGCTCCACGTTCGTCACGATCACTAACCCATTCGTCGTCAATGGCAGGTTCCCGCCAAAGCTTACCGCACACTTATTAGTAAAGAACGTCCGGGTTACTGCCGACGTCCCGATATTGATATTCGTGTTCAGCACCACCGCATCCACATAGATCGAAAACGTGTTGTCGTTGGTGTTGTTATTGTCCGTCACCACTGTATTGTTCGTGAACACGAACGACACCGGGGTGCCACTCCCACCGCCCGTCACTCCCTGCGGCCCGCCTAATGTTCCACCAAAGCTGTTCGTATCCACGCGGTTCGTCACATACTGCATTCCGCGCGGTATCAGGTCGGTCACCATCAGATTGCTCACCGTACCCTCAGGCAACGTCACCGCCAATTGATACGTCACCGTCTCGCCCACCTGCACAAACTGGTTCGTCGAGTCCGCCGCGTTCGTCTCACTCGTGCCTGAAAAATACTTGGCAATGACCAAAGCCGGGCTCTGATTCGTCGCCGTCGCCACCTGAGCGGTCACCGTCCGCTGGTTCAGCGCATATCCCGCGATCGTATCCGCGTAGATCCCCGCACGATTCGTGATCGTCAGGTTCGGGGGCAATGTCTGCGCCGCCTTCACATCGAAACTGAAGGTGATCCCTTCGTTCGCCTCCAAGCTGCAAACCGGCGGCAACGTCCCATTCGTGTCCGAACTGATCGTCACCAGTCCATTCAATTCGGTCAGCAGATAGCCTGATGCCGCAATTCCATTCATCAGGAAATTGGTGACCGTGCTCCGGTCAAAATACACTGTGTTCAACGCGTCCGTCACCACCACGTCGTACGCGGTCGCCAAGCCGGTGTTCGTCACCACCAGATAGATCGTATTCGTGTCGCCTGCATCCATCCGGTTCGTCCGGAAAGATGTGCTGATCGCGATCACAGGCTCCACGTTCGTCACAATCACAAGCCCATTCGTTGTCAAGGGCAGGTTCCCACCAAAACTCACCGCGCACTTATTAGTGAAGAACGTCCGGGTCACTGCCGACGTCCCGATATTGATATTCGTATTCAGTACCACCGCATCCACATAGATCGAGAACGTGTTGTCGTTGGTGTCGTTATTCGCTGTCACCACTGTATTGTTCGTGAATACAAACGAGACCGGAGCGCCACTCCCGCCGCCCGTCACTCCCTGCGGCCCGCCCAAAGAGCCACCGAAGCTGTTCGTATCCACGCGGTTCGTCACGTACTGCATCCCGCGCGGGATCAGATCCGTCACCATCAGATTGCTCACCGTACCCTCAGGCAGCGTGACTGCCAACTGATACGTCACCGTCTCGCCCACCTGCACAAACTGATTCGATGAGTCCGCCGCGTTCGTTTCGCTCGATCCTGAAAAATACTTGGCAAAAGACACATTCGTTACCGTCAGACTGAGATATGTTTTGGGGGCAATGGTCGAACGGGAAGGAATACCTGCCGGAGGCATCCCATCGATCGTATCCGAGGCCAGTAATTCGACGGCGTTCGTAACAATGAGGTTAGGATACACCGCCTGGGCCAGCCTGATGGTAAAGCGGTTGGTTACTATCGTGCCAGGAGGCAACGCTGTCCCCGACATGCTGGCAAAGCTATACGCAAAACTCCCCCCACTGATATTTGTCGTGATACTCCATCCCGTTTCAGGAGTATCCATCACCAGCGTGGAGGGGTCAAAATAGGCCAATGGAAGTGTATCCAAAACGATCAAGTCATAAGCATTGGCAAGGGCGGAAGGACTATTGGTTACAAACAAAGTGATCGTCACAACATCACCCGCATCCAAGCCGGAAACCGGAGACAACGCATGACCAATGGTCACCAGAGGTTCAGCAATGGTGTAGGCCGCTGAATTGGTTGTGTTAGTCGTAAAACCATCGGCAACCGTAACCTGATTACTCCAACTCTTCCCATTGTAATTGGTAGCATCATCCAGTACCACGCATTCTAGCGAAATCTCGAAATAGTCATTAAAGGCATTACCATCTGGCGTGTTGGTAATCACGGCAATCGTGAAACGCACCGCCTTTCCAGAGCCGTCTGAAGTCATCGAGTCCGCCGGCGTGGGATCAGCATCTGTGATCGTCAACCCAGAGCCAACATTGGTGGAGAACACGGGACCATTTGAAGGAATGGAAAACTGATAGCCGTTCCCTGCATAGGTAAGATTAGAACTTGCGTTGGCACCCACCCAATCGAGCCCAGGCGGCAATTGGTCCGTAATTTGAAGATTGGTGCTCACTCCATTAGGAACATCAACATGAATCTTATAAATAATTCGTTCCCCGATGGTCAGATATGGAGAAATTGTTGAACTTTCTGATGAATCCCCCACTTCCTTACGAACACCGGTCAGAGGAATTGCCAGAACACCGGCTGCCGCCGAGGCGGTGTAATTATTCACACCCCAAATTCCATCCGAACCATTGCGCTCCTCCGCAACAGAACCGGGAAGCGACGTGTAGTTAATGGTCGCCACATTGGAAATCACTGAACCCACCAACTG
>Ga0118677_10008761_pt1 | contig 11272 bp, 13 predicted proteins | sample AliMusrvi5mmetaG_FD_86154 | JGI IMG/M metagenome (GOLD analysis project Ga0118677, IMG submission 86154)
AAGCTCTTTACCTATTAGGTTGTGTAATATTGGGTGGTAATTTCGACGTTACCCATTTCAATATAACACTTTAGCCTATAAGTTGAGAGCTTTTTTTATCCCTGATCGCTCAGGTTAGGTGAGAGTTGGATGAGTTGTGAAAAGTATTCTCAAAAACTCTCGTTTTTAAGAGGAGTATCCATGCCTCGCTGTTCTGTTCTTCCAGCATCAGATCGTGACCGGTGATTATGTGTGGCGTAACCGCTTTAAGGGTAAAAAAGGGGCATTTCTGAGCGTTCAGACTGTTACCACCAATACATTCAATATGTGTATTGAAACTAATTAGTGTTTTGATTCGGTTATTTATATATATTATTTATATAATTTTTCATTGAAATGTTTGGGTTATCCAATAACTCTATCAAAACAATTACTACCATGAAACCTGTTACCAAAAAAAGCTTTGCCCGGTTATGGACTGCTTTTCTGCTTGCCGGCCTGAGTATGGTTTCGATTACGGGACTATCATCTGCGGTTACGTATAAGATTGGCGACACCTTCGGGGGTGGTAAAGTTGCCTACATTTTTCAGTCAGGTGACCGTGGTTACGTTGAAGGTCAACAGCACGGTCTGATTGCTGCTGAAGGTGATGTCAACACTACCTATAAAGATGCGTGGGATGGCGATTCATATACGGGTACCTATGTCTGGAGTACAAGCCAATTCAAGACCGAGAACACCACTGATTATGCTTACCAGGAACTTGCAACGACAGGCACAGAAATTGGTGACGGAGCAGGCAATACAACAAAGATATTAGCTAAATATCCGGCAGCCATCTACCCAAACAGTGCTGCAGCGGTTGCGCATGAATATCGCGGAGGTGGCTTTAAGGATTGGTTCCTGCCGAGCAAGGACGAACTGAAGCAGCTTTATATCAGCAAAAGTATAGTGGGTGGTTATGCGGATTTCATCTACTGGAGCTCGTCCGAAATGAGTCCAAGTGTAGCCTGGTACCACATTTTCATCAATGGTCTGCAAGGTGATAGCATTAAGAGTTACTTCAAACGTGTTCGGCCAGTGAGAGCTTTTTAAGTTAAATGCTTATGGCATCTTCCTTGTATGCTGGTGAAGATACCATTTCGTGGATATCAGGAAGAAATAGGAGTCTGCTCACGAAACGGACCCGATGGTTGATCTGCTTCCACGGTTTAATGGCGTTTTTTTAAAAACCCGGCGGACGGTCTCATAGGAAATGGCATCGACGTATTTCAGCTCAACGGCTTTATCGGCCAGGAGTCTCAATGTCCAGCGCTTATGGCCCTTTGGAACTTCGGAGCAGCTCAAGGCGATCAGACGTGCTTCCAGATCCTCGTCGGCTTTTCGACTATAGACCCGAGTTGATGGTTTGCGGGTCAGAGCCATAGCAAGACCCTCTTCTCCATATCGTTTTTTGACCCGGTCTATGGTTTTCGTAGTGAGTTTCAGTACCTGAGCAATGGTTTTATTGCTTGAACGTTCTTTTTGATATTGGCCTTCGTCACAGGCCAGCAGAACCAAAGCGTTTACAACCGTCTGGGCAGGGTGCTTCCCCCTGCTGGTCAGTGCTTCGAGCTTCTCCCGCTCTTCTTTTGTAAGGGTAACGGTATACTTCGTCATAAATACTGTTTACTTGAACCACAAATAAATCGAAACTATTCCCATGAAAACGGCAAAGCCTTTCCTGAGTGAGTCATTTGAAAGGTGCGTTGCAATTTTCGCCCCGAAGTAAACTCCGGTAAAAAGTCCTGCGGCGATGATAAGTCCCATGAAGATGTGTTCCATCGAAATTTTCCCTGATCGATAGTACTCGATCAAACCGAGCAGGCCAACGGGGAGAAGCAGGGCTACGAGTGATGTGCCTCCGGCGCTCTGTTGCGTCATGCCGAAAAACAGCACCAGTGCCGGTACAATAACGAGACCGCCGCCAACTCCGAAGAGCCCTGACAGAATGCCGGCAACAATGCCGAGGCTGAGTAAACCGATGAGTTGCATGGATGCTGATTCCGGGAGTACCTTGTTTATGTTGGCGGATTTTGAACGGGGCATTGGGGAAATGCATGTTCAAGCAGGTTTGCAAGCTGCTTATAGGGCTGAAGGTGTGCGGCTGTTTTGAGATCAACGATGAATTGCGGCAGCCATCGGTTGAGATGTTCTTTTATAAAACGCTCTGAGGCATCGCCGGCTGCTTTGGCGACAGATTTCAGTCTGCCTGCTGAGGCCAGAAAGGAGAGAAATTCGAATTCGGTGGCGATATGGTCGGTCAAGCCTGCCTCGACGGTCATATCCCACTCCTGATAGAGAGCCTGCACCTCAATTGATGCCTGTCCGAGCATTCTTTTTTCGAGGTAGACTGACTCGTAAGGCGGGCATGGGGTGTGAGGATAGCCGTTGATAAAGAGGCGGGTGTATTCGGCCTGCAATTGCTCCGGTTCCTCTTGTTCAAATGAGGCTGTCAGGTCATAAAAGAGGCTGGCGTTGCTGCTGATGTTCTGTGCCGTACGCTTTAATGCAGGAAGGAATGCCTCGTTGGGATAAGCGAACGAGAGCGAGAAAAACCTGAAGACAAATGCCTGCTGATCGGGATGAGACATGGAGAAAATGATAAAACGTTCAGCAAAAATAATGGACTACCAGGGATATTGATAAAGCCCTGCGTTCAGGACATAAAAGCGCAGGAGATAGCCGCCGACAAGGACCAGGGCGCTTGCAAAGGCAAGCAGGGACTTGGATTTCGTTGAGTGGGCTGCAAAAAAGATTCCGTAGGTCTCGATAGCAAGAGGGATGAGAAGGCCGGCAATAAAAAATCCGATAATGAAGAGCGGACTGTGGAAGAGATATTCGGCTGATTCTCTGGCTCCGGTTGGTAAAAAGAGGGCGAAATTGAAATAGGCGCCAAGGACGATCAATTCGCTGACAATCAAAATGGCATCAAGCTGTTCAAGCTTTTCGGATATTTTCCAAGCGCCCTCTTTTTTTGAAATTGTCGACAGGAGCAGGAGGTAGGCGGCTCCTGTTGAAAAGCCTGAAAAGACAAAGAGGAGTGGCAGGGCCGGCGTGTTCCAGAAGGAGATGGCGGGAGCTGCGGAAATGAGAAGGCCGGTGTAAATGGTGATGAGAAAGCCTGCCGCAGAACCTCCCAGTGCAGCGAGACGATTAAAGCGCTCAAGTAAACTGAGAATGCCCTTTGGTATTTTTTTAATAATCGGAAGCAGTTTCGGCCACTCTTCAAGCAGCGGTATGACGTAGACGATTGCCGCAAGGAAGTAAAAGTTGATGAACACCACGCCCCAGAATATCCAGGAGTTGGGATTGGTGAGGGCGTAGGCGGCTTTTAATGGCTGAAGCATGTCGGCCAGCAGAAAAACGGTGCCGAGTACCAGAAACCCTATGGAGGACAAGACGGCGACAGAGAGCATTTTTCGGTCGCACCCTTCAAAAAGATGCAGAATAGCGCTTATTGAAAAGGTGGCGCCTCCAAGCCCTCCTAAAAAGAGGTAGGTCGCTATCTGCCAGCCCCATACATGCTGATGAACAAAGGTCATAATGCGTATTCTCCTGTCTAAGATGGGATATAAAATACTTTTGGAGATGTTCCGAGCCCCTGGTTGAGCGCTGTGGCCTTGCCGCTGGTGGCAAGTTTGTGCACGGCACTCGACGGGTCGTCAAGGTCGCCGAAGATGCGTGTCTGTGTCGGGCAGGTGCTGACACAGGCCGGTTCCCGGTGTTCTGCAATCCGGTGTTCGCAAAAGGTGCATTTATCGACATGCGGCACCTCATGGGTCACGTTTTTGCCGTAGAGTTCTTTTTCTCTGGTGACATCGTCGCTTTCGTAGGGGTAGCGGGCGTCATAGGGACAGGCTATACAGCAGGCATAGCATCCGATACAGCGGTCGTAGTTGACGAGCACAATTCCATCTCTGGTCTTATAGGTCGCTCCGGTCGGGCATGCCGAGAGGCAGGGGGTATTTTCGCAATGCATGCAGAGACGGGGAAGCAGGATGCGATGAACGTCCGGATACGTGCCTTTTTCTTTGTCTTCGACATGCGTTCGGAACTTGTCGCTCCAGAAGGGTGTCTGGTTTTCCGTAGTGCATGCTACCATGCAAGCCTGGCAACCAACGCAGGTTCGCATATCTATAACCATTCCATATCGGGCCATGTGCTCTTATTCCTCCATTTTTTCTGTTAAACCGGCAGAACGCTTACCGTAAATTCCTGTGACATGAACGAGGCGGCAATCGGCTCGATACTGTAGGGCATAAGGTCATTCAAGGGCGTTCCTTTGCCTCCGGCGACTTGCAGCTTTTTGTTGCGGCTGCCGAATGAGGAGGGAAGAAACACCGTGTCGGGACGAATCATTTCGGTCGTAAAGAGGGTTGCCTTGACTTTCGGCCCATACCGGAGATTGGTAACCTCCACGGTCTGACCGTTTTTCAGGCCGAGCTCCCCTGCCCTTCTGCTGTTCATCCAGAGGCCCATGTATGCACCGGATTTAGGACGGGTTACGGCTGCAAGAATCGGGTTATTACTGTTGGTTGAGGCATGGGAAACGACCGGCACTTTTCCATAGGTGAAGTAAAATTCGTTGCGGTCGAGGGATGCCTTCTCTTGCTGGTTGCTGGTTACCCTTGGGACATAACCAAGCACTGGATTAAAGATTGGCTGCAACCCTGCTGCATCGGCAAATGAGGCCAGGACCGGGCTGTACAACTCAAGGCGACCGGAAAGGGTAGGAACAGGGATTTTTTCCGGCATATTGGATTCCTTAAGAACGGTTGCTGCATCCTTGAGCATGAAGATGCCTTTTTTGCGTATGATGGATGCCACCTCGGCGCCGGTAAACTCCTTACCTGAAACATGGGCGGCAAACTTGCCCATGGCGCTATAGGCGCTTTTGAGGAAGGCTTCGTTGAGCGGCTTGCCGGCTTTTCGGGCAGCGAGAATTTCTGCCTGCAGCATCTCCTTGTCCAGTCCGGCATAGTCGGCTACGCCGTCCAGAAACGGTTGAAGCTTGCCCATGCGATCCGCTATTTCGCAGAGCATGTCGGAGGTGTCTCTGGTGTTGTAGAGCGGGTTGACGGCTCTCAGGCGTGTGGTATAACCAAGATCGGTGCTTGGCCCAAGGGGATAGAGCAGCGGCTCGTTGCGCTCCAGATAGGTGTGGTTGGGCAGGATAACATCGGCGTAGAGCGTGGTATCCGAAGGGAGGACATCAATGGCGACAACGAGTTCGACATTGTCGTGGGAAAGAATTTCCTCCCAGCGCTTTGCGGGGAAGTAATGCCGTATCGGATTTGCCGCATTCATCAGAAATGCCTTGACCCGGTAGGGCTCGCCCTTATAGTTGAGCTCTCCCTTGACGGCTTCGAGCAGACCAACGTCGGCCATAGCTGGAATGAAGACGGAGGGTTTGCCCTGTTTCTGCTGTTCCATGGCCCAGGCGAAAGAGAATGCCGGTTTGCCGTGTTCCCAGGCATCCGGATTGCCGAAGACATCGAGCAACGCAAAGGCAAAACCCATACCGGGCAGTTCTACGGGCGGCACGTTTTTGTTGCCGATGCCGTTTTGAATATTTTCCCAGGACTTTTCGGCTTTATGGTGGTATTCGCCGCTCATCAACCAGCCACCCGGTTTATCGATGCCGCCGACGAGCGTTTGTATGATTGCCTGCAGGCGGCGCTGGCCTATGAGGTGGTGATATCGTGCTCCCATCCATCCGGGATCGACCAATGCCGGTCGGGCCTGTCCGAATTCAACAGCAATACGACGAATCGTTGCTGCCGGAATATCAGTAATGGTGGAGGCCCACTCCGGAGTGAAGGGAGCTGACTCCTCGATAAAGAGGTCGAAAACCGTTTTTACGGCATGGCCATTCCAGACTAATCCTGCCGGGGCAGTCAGTGAGGGAAGGAGACGATCCTTCTTCTGCGACCATGCATTGGTGTTTCCATAGGCAGGAACAGAGGCGATGTGCTGGCCGAGCGTGTCGTAAACTGCGTATGAAGTGGGTTTTCCATCACTTCCCTTCTCCGAGGCCAGGTGGACAACCCCTTTTTCGTCTTTAAAGGCCAGAAAGGGCGCATTGGTATGTTTCGAGACAAATGACTCGTCATAGAGTTTTTCTCGGAGCAGGGTATGCAGCATTGCGAGAAAAAACGCATGATCGGTTCCGGGCTTTACCGGAATCCATTCATCTGATTTTGAGGCCAGTTCACTCATCCTCGGGTCGAGGCAGACCACTTTGGCGCCGTTTTTCCGGGCCTGGCCGAACCTGACGGCTCTTGCGGTCGAAATGGCTGCAACTGAAGCGTTATTGAGGCTGAAAAGGATATAGCGGGCATGTTCGAAGTCGGCAAGGATTTCGTCATGGACATTGAAGTTGCCGGTTACAAGATCGGTACCGAGATGGCCTGCGGTAACACAATGCTGAAGAGGTGATGCGATAATGTTGGGAATCTGCAGTGTCCTGATAAAGGGCAGACTGAAATGCATATAGGAGACACATGCTGTCCAGCCGCCAACCATGGTTATTTCCCATGGATGAACTTTCATGAGTTTTTCGGCGATATAGCCATAGGCCTCATCCCAGGTAGCCACCCTGAAATTCCACTCTCCCCGCTTGCTGCCCCTGACCCTGATGAGTGGTTGTTTGAGGCGGTCGGGATCGTAGGTCTGGCGCAGTCCGGCCTGCCCTCGTGCACAGATTCTTCCCCTGTTGAGAGGACTTTCAGGGTTCCCTTCAATTTTCACCACCCGGTTGATTCCATCAATCTCTCTGGTGGCGACAACAATATTACAGAAGGAGGAACAGAAATTGCAGATACTCGGAACCCAGATCACCGCACCGTTTACAGAGTGGTTTTTTTCATCCTGTGAGCCTTTCCCGATACTCCAGAGCGGCTGTAAAAGCGACATGCCCCCCAAAACGCCGGCAACTTTAAGGAACTGACGGCGGGTAATATTTTTATGCATGAATTCTCCCTTTCAGACAGATGTTTGTACAACTACTTGTGGTTCACGCTCAGGCCGACGCCTTCTGAGGGCTGCATGCTCCGAGAAATGCCAGTCCGGCAATCAAATAAACAGGATCGGTTGCCTCAATAGATGGAATGGATTTATACCAATACAGGGTATAGGTATAAAATGATAAATTAACAGCGAATAAACAACTGATTTTTTGTATCGGCTTCTCTTTGGTGCTTTTTTTTGCTGTTTTCTGCCTGTAGGCATGGGTACAGTCCCACTCTGTGATTTTTTTTAGAAATCCAGGAGGGGACTATACGTTCGGAGGGGATTGCCGTGCTGATTGTCGGGAATGTTCCGGGGTAGTATTACTCGGTGATATAGGCTCTTTCCTTATTGAGGGTATAGCCCCAGGGCAGGCCGGCATTTTTCCATCCGTTTACCAGACGACGTCCTTTGCCTGCGCCTTCTTTTCCAAGATCACCCTCGAAACCGTCATAGACTGAGTAGACGTTCGTGCAGCCTATTTTTGTGAGCAGATTTGCGGCGCTGGCACTTCGGTCGCCAGAACGGCATATAAGGATAATGGTGTCGGAATGATGGAGGCCTTTAGCTTTCAAGGCATCTTCAACCTTCATGGTGAAAGCTGAGTTGGGGCTCATCTGGAAGCGGCTTTTTTTGGCATCCCAAGTCGAGTAATCCTGGAGCATGTAGGGAATGTTGAGATCGACCCGGTCGGCGATGCCGACAAATTCAGTTTCCGCCGGAGTTCTTACATCAATAAATAAAATTTTGTCATGGTTACGGCTCTCCATCTCATAGGCTTCTTTGGCAGAGAGGTATTTGCCGGATACGGTTTGTTTGGTTTCCGGCAGTGTTTTGGGGTCAAATGTACCGGCATAGCTCAATGAGGTCAAAAAGAAAATGGCCGTTGCGACCAATGCTGCAATTTTTTTCATAAATGAGATTCCTGATTGATTGGTGAGTATATAGCTATATGGTTACTTCGGATATTAAATAAATTTCAGGTAACTTCTATCTTAAAATAGCGCTGCCTGTTTTTATCCATTACCTGTATCTGTTACAACCAGTTAAGCCTCTTCTTTCAGCGCACAGATACATGGGTTGGGGCGGGGAGTATGCGGAAAATCAATCAAGAGGTTTTTTCAAAGGGCAGGGTGATTATGGAACGCAAACTGTCACGTCGGGATTTCAATAAACAGCTTGTTTCTGTGGCTGCGGCTTTTTCTCTGGGGATGGCCGGTCTCACCAAGCCGCTTTTTGCTGCATCGAACCGGGTGCTGATTATCGGAGGCGGATTCGGGGGAACTACCGCTGCCAAGTATCTCAGGAAACTTGATCCCTCTCTTTCGGTGACTCTTGTTGAGCCGAAAACAGTTTTTTATACCTGCCCTCTCAGCAATTGGGTTGTGGCTGGCATGAAATCCATGCAGGATATTGCACAGCATTATACAACGCTGCAGAACAGATATAAGGTTACCGTTATAACCGATACGGCGGTCTCAATTGATGCTGTAAAAAGGGTTGTTAAACTGAAAAGCGGAAAGGCGCTCTTCTATGATCGGCTTATTGTTTCGCCCGGCATTGATTTTACATGGGATGCCATAGAAGGGTACAGTGCAAGGGTGGCTGAAGAGCGTATGCCGCATGGATATGACGGGCGTTCGCAAATGCTTCTTTTGCGGCAACAGTTACTTGCCTTGAAGGATGGCGGCAATGTGATTATTTGCCCTCCGGCCAATTCCTTCCGTTGTCCTGCAGCTCCTTATGAGCGAGCAAGTCTCATGGCGATGTATCTGAAAAAAAACAAACCGAAATCAAAGCTCATCATTCTTGACAACAAGGAAAGGTTTTCCATGCAGGAGCTTTTCATGCAAGGGTGGGAACGACTTTACCCTGGTATGATTGTGTGGAGAGCTGCTACGGCTGGCGGTAAAGTTGAAAAGGTTGATGCTGCTTCCATGACAGTGGTTACCGAATTCGGTGATGAGCAGGGAGGAGTGATCAATGTCATTCCTCCGCAAAAAGCCGGTAAAATTGCTCATGAAGCCGGTCTTACTGATACCACAGGGTGGTGCCCGGTCAATGCTGAAACTTTTGAATCGACCATACACCAGGGTATTCATGTGATCGGCGATGCCTGTATGGCCGGAGAGATGCCGAAATCCGGGTTTGCGGCTAACTGTCAGGGGAAGGTCGCCGCTGCTGCTATCATAAGACTGTTCCATGGGCGCCCGCCCGAACCTCCCTCTCTGTTCAGCAGCTGTTACAGCCTGATCGATAATGAGTATGCCGTTTCGGTCGCCGGAGTGTACACCGTGACACCCGGCGGCATTGTCGAGATCAAGGGAACGGGAGAATTGACTCCTCTGGATGCCAGTCGTGCATATCTGCGGCAGGAAGCTGTATCGGCATGGAGCTGGTACAAAAATATCACCGGGGATATCTGGGGTTGACTCCTGTGGTTATCCCCATGAAATTGTGTCGTGATGACGGAGAAAATATTTTGGTGGAGCGTAAAATTTATCATATATAACTATATGACTATACAATAAAAGTCAATGATTCTATTTGATACTTTTTGTTTTAGACGAAGCAGGATAGCTGACCAGAGAGTACGTTCTGCCCGATACGGTGAAGACTGTCATATTGCATCCGTTTTTTCCCCAAGCGATACCACTGTTGTAGATTTTTAAGCGCTTTTGCGTCACTGTCCAGAAAAGCCTGTTTGCATCACGAAATTGCAACATACCGGCCTTGCCCTGACTGGTCGTGATGTGTTGTTGTACGCTAAATAGTTGTGTGTAATAATTCTTTATTCCAGTAATACAAACCTGAGGGACAGAAGATGAAGCGAATCGTCATGATAGCTGCAGTCGGTATCCTGATGCTGCCTTCACCCGGAAATGCCTCTCCTCTTGCGGACAGGGTCTTGAAAGGCAAAGCGATTTCCTCCGATAATATGAAGGGAAATTGTCTGGCCTGTCACATGATCCAGGGCGGGGAGATGCCGGGTAATTTAGGGCCGCCTTTAATGCAGATGAAAATGCGATATCCGAAAAGGAAAGTATTGCATGACCAGATATGGGATGCAACAAAAAAGAATCCTCAAAGTATTATGCCGCCATTTGGCAAGCACGGCATACTGACTGATGAGGAGGTCAATCTTGTTGTTGATTACATGTACAGTTTGTAAGCTTTTTTTTCGGAGTGTCTCACTAATTAATATTCTCTCACAGGAGGTTGGTATGGGTTTTTCCCGTCGACAATTTATCAAGACCGTTGGTAGTTCGGTAGCCGGCGCTGCAGTGTTTGCGATTATTCCAAAAATGGCTTTTGCAAAATGGAGCGACAAAGCTTTTATGTCGGAGAGCCTTGCCGGTGCTATTGCAGCAAAATACGGCGCTATGCCGGTTGAAAATTCAACGGAAATCAAGATCAAGTCTCCGGAAATTGCTGAAAATGGCGCCTATGTGCCGGTAACCATATCGGCGAACATACCGGGGGCATCCAACATCACTATTTTTTCAGAATCGAATGCTGCACCTTTGATAGCCTCATTCGATGTCATGCCGAAAATGGGGCCTGATATTTCACTGAGGCTTCGCATGGCTAAAACCGGAAACCTGGTCGTGTTGGTGCTGGCCAATGGAAAACTGTACCGGGCATCGAAAGAGGTCAAGGTTACGATTGGCGGCTGCGGTGGTTAACCAATAATTTTTAAACAATTTTGAAGGGAGTGTTGCCATGAAGGTCAAGGCTGTAGCACAGAATAATGTCGTTTTAGTGAAAGTTCTCATTCAGCATGTCATGGAGACTGGACGGCGCAAGGATGAAACCGGCAAGATAGTTCCAGGTCATTTTATTACTGAGTTGTCGGCAAAGCACAAGGGAGAAACCGTCTTTCAGGCAGAACTCGGCCCCGGAGTATCGAAAGATCCTTATCTGGCCTTTCAGTTTACCGGAGGCAATGTCGGTGAAACGGTAAGTGTTTCCTGGGTTGATAATAAAGGTGGAAGCGAAAAGGTAGACAGCCTTATCAGCGCAGCTTAAACTTCAAACAAATCAAGAAGGTGCCATGAAACAAACACTGTTTAAACGCTCTCTTGCACCGCTGCTTGTTCTTGTTGCCATGCTGGCAGCTCGACAAGTCGGGGCTGCCGATTTTCAGGCCAAAGTTCAAGCCGACATCAAGGTTTTCAGAGATTTTTTTGCAGCCCGGTTTCCCGACGTTAAGTTCGCCGATTATGCCAATGGCGTGTATGCT
>Ga0118677_10014238_pt1 | contig 11272 bp, 16 predicted proteins | sample AliMusrvi5mmetaG_FD_86154 | JGI IMG/M metagenome (GOLD analysis project Ga0118677, IMG submission 86154)
GTTTAATAAAGTTTACAAAAGGTGAAACAAAATGATTAGCTTTGATTTTAACCAACTACTCTTAGAGCAGAGAAAATCTCCAAGCGATATGGCAAAACTTCTAAGAATGCCTCTTCGTTCTATCACTTTTATGATTGATCGGGGGACGGTTAAACCCAGTTTTATTTCCATTCTTGAAACTCATTTCGGTGATTGTTCCAAATACATAATTAAATCAAAGAACCGCACTAAAGTTAAAGCCTAATGAATTCAAGCGATATAAAAATCGGATATAATTCGAGTAACTAATGAGTAACTATTTAATGACTAATGAGTGACCACCTGATGCAACACCTTTATTTGAAGACCCTAAAAGAAGCTCTCACGGCATACCAGGGCAAAAGAAGAGCCGCCTCAAAAGATCGTAATGAAAGAAATACTTTTAACGCAATACGCTGGTTTTCTACTGAATTTTTTGAATATGGCGATGACTGTACAGTACAGAAATTTATTAATAGATCAACTTCACGGGTAAAGTTCGGTGTTGATGAACTTGTAGCTATGTGTGTCGAAATGGAAGATATTTCTACAATAGAGGATTTACTGATTGAAGTAAAGGAAGAGATTGAATTAAAAAGAGAAAAGAGGAAAGAGCAATTACAATTAGAGTTGAGATTATTATGAAAAACGAATCCATTTATAATGCCGATATATTACGCTCCGTTGCCCGCAAACTAGTAATTGAAAATATTAAAGATATAAGTAAAGGGGAATTGACAAGAGCCTTTAGCGAAACTGTTGCCCCCAATATATGTATGAGAGTAGCAGAATATCTTATCGGTATTGGCTTGACATTTCAAAACCTCCTTGATTTTACTAAGGACGGATTTATTGAAAATCTTTTATTAGACACTCAATTGAGGTTAGATTTATTATGACCGCTTACATGTCAAACGAAGAGCTAGTAAAAAGGATTACCGACTTGGAACGTCAGATCTTAGAGCTCCACGCTGAAAAAATAGAGAATGAATTAAAAGAAGTCAGTCTCTTCAAAGCAGCTAGGCTTATGTCAAGGGGCGCGTCCTTCGTTATCTCTCTCATAGAATCTAAGCAACTGCCGGCACGCAAACATATTGTTCAAACGCCTTCGAAAACTATTACCAGGTATCGCATACTCGTTTCAGACATTCATAAATACCAGACCGGTCAGGTTACTATAAAAATAAAAGATAAAACTACTACCAGCGGCATGACTGATATCATTAAAAACATAATTAAAGAGTTTCCTTCTAAAAACATTTGCAATCTAAACAATCGAGGTTAATCATGGGTAATCTTTTACATCTTTTCTCACAGCATTATACAGCTCTCTTCATAGTTCTTACGATCGGCGTTATTCTTGGCATGGCGGTAATCGCTTTGGTGAAATCTGGCTCCGATGCTGATGATAATTTTTCAGACGTTGCGGCTGAATCTTATCGCAAAATCAACGAGGGATTAAATCATCAAATCTTAGATTTCAAAAATCAGTTAGAACATAAAGAAAAAGACTATAATAAAGCTATTGCTGATTTTAATTCTGAAAAGAAAGCAAGAAGGAATTCAATACTAGCTCTCTCTAATATTATCCAGGACGACCGCGAACAGATAGATCAATTAAAAGCAGTGCGCGAAGCTTTTAATGAGATTATTAACGAGCAAAGGTTAAAGATAGCTGAATTAAAAGATGATAATCTTTCACTTTTAGAAGCCGTTAATATTAAAAACATGGCTCTTGAGGCGAAGATCTCGGACTGGAGTCAACCAATTACGGGGAATACTTTAATCGCTGAATCCCATTGCTGTGAAAAGGTAGTGGCATGAGCAACATAGCCTTAATCATTGGGATACTCGCTTTATACGGTTTATGCAAGGTGATCATGTTTACTCTAGCAGTTCACCACGATAATCTAAAACTTCGCGAAAAGCTTGGCGAGGGCGCATATAACCAGTTGACAGGTACGAAATGAATAAAATCTTAGAGCGTCTTTTGCCCAACGGTATCAGACTCAAAATATGCGAGCTAGGTGATTTATCAGTAGTGATGTTGTTTGATAGGCTTTTTATTAAGATCAAAACAAATGAAAGAAAAGAGTTCTTGAACGAGTTAAGCAACCTTTTAACAAAATATATTAAATAAAAAAGGCCGGCTAGATGGAAGAAATTTGGAAAGATATTCAAGGATATGAAGGCATCTATAGGATTAGCAGTCTTGGTCGTGTAGTTTCATTGGGGAATAAGTTTACGAAAAAGGAAAAGATGCTTAAACAACTTCTTCGTAAAGAATACCCTTGTGTAAGACTTCACAAAAGCCATAATGTTAAATATTTTTCCACCCACCTTCTAGTCTGGGATCACTTTGCAGATAAGTCAAGAGAGGGATTTGTCGTTGACCATTTTGATAACAATAAAGCAAATCCGGCTTATTACAATCTCCAACTTTTAACCTTTCGTGAAAACTTAATAAAATATCATAAAGAAAATAAAAAAAGTGGTCTACCGGTGGGAGTGAGAAAACATCATAATAAATTTCAAGCATTTATGCAGACCGGCAATAAAAGAAAAAATCTTGGTGTTTTTTTGACCGCGGAAGAGGCTCAAAGGGCCTATGACGAGACAAGAAATATTTAGGAAAGTTAATAAAAAAGGCGAGCTAATCAGGCTCGCCCCAAAGAAACATTTTACAATCAGTTACTAAAATAAGGAGATAATTACTTTATGGCAAATGCAAGTCTAATGAAGCTTACGGAGGAAAGGATCGGGGATCTTACCTCGCTTTCAACCTTCATTGAAAAGGCTAAGACGTCAACGATCTGTCTATTCCCGGAATCAGTTTCTTTTACACAGCCTGAATTAAAAATGGGCGCCGCTTTGGTTTCGGTTGATACAGTGGTTGACGCGAAAGGGAATAACCGGGATATCTACAGAACTGATAACGGCACTTATGCACTTCACTTAAACAAACTCAACGAGATAGGCCAGACCGCCGGTATTAAGATTATTGACAGCAGAATCACCGAGAGACAAGTTGATGAAACTGGAAGGGTTACGCTTGTTATTCATACTATTAAATGGGAACTCCGTTCGGTTGACGGGTCTGTACATTCAGGCGAAGCTACGGGAAAATATGATTACTATAATGACCTAGCTACCAAAACAGAGGGTCAAACAAAATCACGTCGGAAACATGCTGAGGCTTTAGCTGAGTCAAATGCACGTACCAGGGCTTATAACGTGGCAAGTTTTAAGCTTAACAATTCCTACACTCTTGAAGAACTCAAAAAACCTTTTCTTATCCCCTTCGTTATCGAAGATAAGAATGAACTATTAAAGGATCTTCCGGCTGACGTACAGCTTGACCTTAAAAAACAGGTCGCTATGAAACGTTTGGGATTGGTTGATACAATGTATCCAGCTAGCCAAAAGATGATCGAAGATGCCAGCTTTGAGGAAGTTGATAAAACTACCGGTGAGATAAAATCCAATACTAAGCCTGATGAAAAAACAGGCATTTCAGCCGCTGAAGAAAATCATATCAATGCAGAATCTTTCAGGGATGCCCCGCAAAAAGAACGTACCGAAAAGACTATGAATCTTATGAGGCTGAAAAACTTCACTTCTGATAAGCCGGTTACTATTGCTCAAATCGAGAAATCATCAGTAGATAAACAAATCAAGTTTATCGAGAAACTTCTTAATCTTCCGGATCCGACGGAAGAGGAGCTGCCAGAATAATGAATTATAGATTTATTCATTCAGCCGATTGGCACAGTGATGCCGATCCAATAAAGCAGCAAAAACTTGAAGCCTCCCTTGGTCAGATGGTTGATTATTGCAAAGAAGTAAAGGTAAATGCAATTGTCATCGCCGGCGATATCTGGGAAGAGCGTCAGAACCATTCAGATAACTCAGGTGTTCCATTGATTTATACTTATCTCAGGCACCTTTCTAAACTTGTGGATTTCATATTCATCGTTAAGGGAAATAATTCACATGATCAACCGGGTTCTATTTCTTTACTTCATCAGCTGGAGCCGAATATTTACGCTTTTGAACAGCCGGTTACACTTTCAGTTGTTAAAGATATTGACGGTCCGGTAATCAACTTATTAGATCCTGAATTGTTAAACTCAACTTTTGACTCGGATTATATAATCTCTCTTATCCCTTATCCCACAAAGTCAATGTTTATAGTTGATGATTCAATTGAAAATAACAATGAAATTTTTCTTCAGATGTTTGAACAGGTTTTTGAACTGATCGGAGATATAACTGAAAAGTATAATTGTCCTAAACTTCTTGGCTTCCATGGTAATGTGCAAGGTTCAAGATTAAGCAGCGGCCAGACCTTAACTTCTAAAGATATCCTGGTTGCGCCTCAGACTCTCGAAAAAGCAAAAGCCGATTATTATGCTCTTGGTCATATTCATCTAAGACAAGAAATAAAACCTTGGATGAAATATTCAGGATCCTTGTTTAATAAAAATTGGGGCGAGACAGAACAGAAATCCTTTGAAGTGGTTGAATACGTGGGAAAGGAATTTACATCATTCCCTGTATTGCTGACATCAGCACGCCCTATGATAAAGATTGAAGCCGTTTATGATGCCGGAACTGGAATATTTGTTAACCTAGATCAAAACGGTTTTAGCCCTGATGAAAATGCTGAAGTCCGTTATAGAATAACCGTTAAAGAAAATGATCGCGCTCTAATTACTGATGCTGAAATTGATAAACTCAAGGGCTTTTTCGGTGATGATGTTAAGATTGAATTTAACGTTATTCCGCAGGATCGTGACAGCAGATCCGAAGCAATCATGAACTGTAAGGATCCTTTCGATGAAGTAAAGGAATTTGCTTCAGTAATTAATGAAGAGATTACACCTGGTATCGAAGAAAAGTTTTACGAGCTATTGGAGGTTGCGGAGTGAAAAGGGAAATTCCTACTATTAATAAAGATTTCAGGCAGTGGCAAAAGAACGCGTATAAAGCCACTTTCGCTAAGTCCGAAACGGGATCGAGGGACTTTTTATGTGAAGCTACACCAGGTGGCGGGAAAACAGATTACGGTTTGTGGGTTGCACATACTTTTCTACAGAAAAAACTTGCCTCCCGGTTAGTGGTCGTTGCACCGACTGAGAACTTAAAAGAACAATGGGCTTTGTCAGCCGCTAGCATGGGAATTGATATCGACCCTGAATTCAAAAACTCACAAGGCCGCGAAGCTTCTGACTATCACGGATGCGTAATCACTTACGCTCAACTTGGCCAGGATCCACGTGTACACGAACTAAATGTTTTTTCAGATAAAACTATTGTAATCTTCGACGAAGTCCACCATGCCGGTGAATCCCTTTCGTGGGGTGATGGAGTTAGACAAGCTTTTGAGAATGCCGTTTATCGCGTAGCATTGTCAGGTACTGCGTTCCGATCTGATGATAACCAGATCCCTTTTATTACTTACGAAGCCGGTGTGTCGGTCGCTGATTTTAGATACTCTTACGCCGAAGCTTTGAAAGATAATGTTTGCCGTCCTGTATTCTTTTACGCGTTCGACGGAGAAATGAAATATAAAGTTGGTACTGAAAACTTTGAGCATTCATTTACTGACATTATTGAAAAAGATTTAATACCCAAACGCTTAAAGACAGCTCTTGATCCAACCGGTGGATGGATGAATACTGTTATCATCGAGGCTCATAACCAGCTGATGGATCTCCGCGCTAATTCTCATAAGGATGCTGCAGGACTTGTTTTTGCTATCAACCAGAATCACGCAAGGGAAATCGCACAGGTACTTTTCGAGATAACCGGCATTCGTCCGGAAGTAGTTCTTTCAGATGAATCGAATGGCTGCCATAAAATTGACCGGTTTAAGAAGTCGTCAGATCCTTGGATTATTTGTGTTAAGATGATATCGGAAGGAATCGACATTCCACGGCTTAGAGTTGGCGCATATTTCACAAATGTTAAAGCTGATTTGTTTTTTAGACAAGCTATAGGCCGGTTTGTAAGGGTTATCGCTTCCATGAAAGGGTTGAATCAGGATGCATATATATTTATGCCTAAAGATCCCGATTTGGTAAAGCTTGCTGAGGAAATTGAAAAAGAGCGCGTACACGCTTTAGCCGACTGCACTCCGGGCGATACGGGTGAGAATAAAGACTTGTTTGGTGACTACGTACCAGCCCGTAAAGGTAGTTTCGAAATGTTAGGCAGCCGCGCTTTACAATCAACTACACTTCGCGCAAATGTCGAAATAACCAGGGGCGCAAAGTTTATTCAATCCGGAGAGGCCGATCTGTCTATGTTCGAAAGAAAGCATCGGTTAAAAGAAACAATCAACTTAACATGTAAGCGTTTGGCTCTTAGAGATGCAAGGCTTGCTAATTCAACTAAAGCGGAATTTAACAAGTATCATAAGAAATGGTTTGATCAGGGAGGCAAGCCCATCGAGAATGAAACACTCGAAGAGCTGCAGAAAAGATTAGAGTTCGTTCAAAGGTTCGCTAGTAATTAAAGAAACATTAACAATCAATCAAGGTGTGAAATGAATAAATATCAAATATACGCTGCTATCAAAAAGGCAGAGAAATTAAGGGGGCAAGTTCAAGAATTTTTCGCGGATTATGGCAATTCTGATTTGAATATAAAAACAGATTCGCTTGACGAACAAATTGGCGATCTTCGCGAAAACTTGAAAAATCAACTGTTAAATGAATTTACCGAGAGTATGAAAACTTTTACCCAGGAGCATCTTGAAGAACTCGCGTTAACTGGCAAAGCAACGTCATGCGATGAATATAAATCTGATATCGCTAACGAGGTAAGATAATATGAGACTTACAAATATAAAACTGAGAGGAGCGATAGGGATTAAGAAAGGCTTGGGGTTAGATGAAATCTCAATTGATCTCACAAAATTTGGCCCAGGGCTTATAGCTTTAACTGGTAAGAATGGATCTGGCAAAACTACTTTACTTGAACAGATGCATTTCTATCGCACTACCGTTTCGCATGACGGCTTATTACAATCCCAGTTCTTTTTAAAGGATTCCTATAGGATAGTTGAGGGAATACACCGGGGAATTAAATACGAGGGCAATATTAAGATTGACGCTTTAACCGACGGATGCGAAGCCTACTTATTCCAGGTTAATGCTGACGGCTCAAAAATACCCCTGAATGACGGTCTACGTGGCACATATGACGAAGCTCTCGAAAAGGTTATGGGTACCGAGGAATTATTCTTTAATTCAGCTTTCGCCGGTCAAAAAGCAAAAGGTATTGCTAATCTTAAAACAGTTGAACGTAGAAAATTATTCTATGAAATCCTTTCCCTTACTTCTTATGAAGCTAAATGTGAGATCGCAAAGAAGCAGCTTGCAATAGCTGAAAATAAGCTTGCTGATATTGAAGGTCAAATTAAAGCGCTTACATCAGATCCTAACGAGATAATCGAACTTCAAAAGAGTTTAGAAGATTACGCGGCTCAAATAGAAATTGGCAATCACGATATCGAGCTTTTTGAATCTTCAATAAAGACAACCAGGGAGAATATTAAAAACCTTGAAATCAGCATAGCGAACGGCAATAACGCGATAAGCACTAACGGGGAAATTGCTAACAAGATCACTACGCTTGAAAATCAGATCAAGACTGACACTAACGCGCATAACTCAAAAATTAACCGGCTGAATGGGGAAATAAGCGACTATAATAAGTTAATCGAAAGAAGCCAGCGGATAATTAATAATAAAGAAAAGATCGGTTACGCCCTTACTTCAAAAGAGGCCCTTCAAAAGCAGCATAAAGAATATACCGAATCCAAAATGAGAGCTAACCAGGAATATTCAGAGTTTCAGAAAAACTATACCGAAGAACTTAAAAAGTTATCAACTTCAGAATCCAATATTGCTAAACTACGTTCCGCCTTGCAGCTTACCAAATCAGAGTTTAATGAAACCGCACGGACAATCGAAAGAAATAAAATACAGGTTAAAACCATTGACACGGTTCCTTGTACTGCTGAAATTGGGGCTGGTTGCAGATTCTTGGCCGATGCTTACAAAAGCAAAGAGGAAATTTCAGAGCTTCAGGATAAGCTTGATAACCTTAATAAAATATTAAATGAAAAGGGATTGTTATTAGAAACGAGCGAAAAAGAATATTTGATTGAAAAGCAGCTCCTTGACGAAAAGTATCAGTTAACTTATAGCAAATCTAAAAGTAATATCGATGCTATCGACAAATTTTTGCGCGATATCGATGCTGAAATAAAAGAGATCGATAAAGGTAAATGGGAAGAGTTGAATAAGGAACTTGCGACAGCCGAAAATGAGATCGCTAGTCTTAATATTAAAATTGAGCATTCAAAAGAGACCAGGGATAATGCAATAGCAGATTTTAACGCTATGCTTACAAAAATTCAGGTTGAAATTGAAGAACTCCGCGGTAAAATTGATAACGATATTGAATGCAAAATTATTGAGTTGAAAAGAGATCTGCAGGGTTTTGAATTACAGCTTAAATGTCACGAATCAGAATTAACCAGGTCAACACGTGCCGTGGAGGCTTTGAAGAATCAGCAACTTCAAACCACCTATAAAATTGAAACGCTGAATAATAATGTTGTTATCGTTAACAAACTCAATGAAGACAAAGCCGCAATTTCTATTGATATCAAAGAATGGGCTTTTTTAGTTAGAGCGAATGATAAAACCGGAATACCGGTCCTTAAAATGGAAAATGCCGGATCTTCTATTACTTCAATTGCAAACGAGTTGCTTAACTTCTACAATGAGCAGTCTAGGATTAAGATTGAAACAACCAAGCTTTCAAAGGATAAAAAGAAAGTTATTGAGTCATTTGATATCATCGCCATAGATAAACACGGGATCCCCGGAATATCTGCTACAATGGATATTAAGGATAAATCAGGTGGTGAGAAGGTCTGGTACCAGTCAGCCCTGCAGGGAGCTATAAGCATATTCAAGAATCAGGATGCTGAAGAGCTAACGGTATTTTTTGACGAACAGGACGGCCCGCTTGACAGTTACGGAGCTGTAGAAAGATACTTTGAAATGCTATCCAAGGTACATGTTAAAACTAATGCTTATCAGACTATCCTTATTACTCATCGCCCTGAAATCATAGATATGATTCCACAGCAAATAAAGCTGGGTAACGGTCAATTACAAATAATTAATTAAAAGGGGAATTTCATGTTAACAAAATTTTGCTTTATCGACACCGAAACGACCGGACTAGACTGTAATAAAAACGGGGTTATTCAGATAGCCGGTTACATCTATTATAATAATGACGGTGTTTTTGAATTAAAAGATACCTTTAATTTAATTCAGCGTCCCTTTCCAAATGATCTTATAGAAGATACAGCTCTTGAGGTAAACGGGAAAACGAGAGACGAAATAAAAGATTATCAGAATCCACAAAATAGCTATACTGAATTTACTTCTTTACTCTCAACTCATTGCGATAAGTTTGACAAACAGGATAAAATGTTCTTTACTGGTTACAATGCCCGCTTTGATTATGATTTTATGAGAGCTTGGTTTAATAAGTGCGGTGATAAGTATTTCGGCTCCTGGTTTTTCTTTCCCCCTATTGATGTAATGAATCAGGCAATAATTAAACTCATTCAGTTGCGTCATACTCTTCCAAATTTCAAATTAAAAACGGTTACGGAGCATTTCGGGATAATCCCTACTGGAAATTTACACGATGCTTTAACCGATATAGATATAACTAAACAATTATTCTTAAAGCTGATTGCGATATGAAAATTATCAGTCTTGGCGTTGGTGTACAAAGTTCTACTCTTTATTTAATGAGTAGTTTGGGAATTGTTCCAAGGGTTGATTATGCAATCTTTGCCGATCCGGGCGCGGAGGAAACCGGCACTTATGAATATTTAGAATGGTTGAAAGGTTGGAAAGAAAAGAATAGTGGTATTGAAATAATACACTCTAAAATAAGATCAACCATTGAACATGATCTTCTTAACGGTACAAATACTGCCGGGAACAGGTTCGCTTCAATACCCGCTTTTACTGTTGATGAGAAAGGCAAAAAGGGGATGCTTAGACGCCAATGCACGAGGGAATACAAGGTTGAAGTGGTTGATAAAGAAGTTAGAAGATTATACGGATTAAAACCACATGCAAGATTTCCAGAAACCGAAATGTGGATGGGAATAACTCTTGACGAAATCAGCAGAGCCAAAGATTCGCGGGAAAAGTGGAGAAAGATAATTTATCCATTTCTTAATATGCCTTATCAGTTTTTTCAGAAAGAATATACTCGCGGCGATTGTACCAGTTGGTTAATAAATAATAATTATCCGGTTCCTCCAAAAAGTGCATGTGTTTGGTGTCCCTATCAGGGGGACAAAAGATTATTAGATAAAAAAAGAAACTATCCTAACGATTGGGAAAGGATAATAAAGGTCGATTCCGGGATTAGAGATTCGTCAAAAATGGGAGTACGGCAACCAATCTTTTTGCATAGAGAATGCAAACCGATTGATCAGGTTAACTTAAAAGAGAACCAAGAAGAACTGTTTGATAATGATTGCGGAGGCATGTGCGGACTATGAGCCAAAAAGATAAAATCTTAAACTACTTAATCGCCATACCGGGCCGGCGCATATCTACCTGGATAGCTATCAAAGAATTCGGCTGCACAACAATATGCCAGAGAGCCAAGGAATTGAAAGACGATCTTGAAAGAAAACCACTCGATTTGAACGGGGTTAAATATTACCTCGAATCAGAACTTGTTACCAGAGATGGCAGCACTTACAGCGAGTATTGGCTCGAACCAGTTAAGGTGGTAGAGCTGCAGGGGGTGTTGTTTTGAGAACTCTTTTTGAAATACCGTCAAGAAAATCTGATGTTGTTTACACTCCCGATTATGTTGCTAAAGATATTATCGACTGGCTAAAACCTTCTGGAATTTGTCTTGACCCTTGTTATGGTGACGGTGCGTTTTATAAACATTTCCCGATAGGTTCCTGCTATTGTGAACTATCAGAGGGAACAGACTTCTTTGAATTTCACACGTCGGTAGATTGGATTATAGGTAATCCCCCTTATTCAATTTTTGAGGAATGGTTAAGGCATAGTTTTGAACTTGCTCCCGAAGTTTGCTACCTGCTCCCGACTAATAAAGTATTCCAGAGGCAGGTGATAATGAGCCTAATAAATCGCTTTGGTGGCATTAAGGGAATGAA
>Ga0118677_10014239_pt1 | contig 11272 bp, 6 predicted proteins | sample AliMusrvi5mmetaG_FD_86154 | JGI IMG/M metagenome (GOLD analysis project Ga0118677, IMG submission 86154)
GGGGGATGGGGCAGTTGGAGTCCGAAAAGACCATTTCGCTGGGGCAACTGGTGATGGATGACGAGATCATCTCCTACATTCGCCGCTATCTCGCCGGCATTGCCGTCAATGACGAGACGCTGCAGCTCGATTTGATCCGCGAAGTCGGCATTGCCGGCAGCTTTCTGGAAACCGAGCACACACTGCTCAACTATCGCGAGCAGTTATTCGCGCCGGGTCTTCTCAATCGCGCCCCGCGCGCCAATTGCCCGCAACCCATGCCCGCGACGGCCTATCGCCGCGCGGCGGAATTCATCGCCGGCGACCAGGAGCAAAAGATCGGTGACGTGGAATTGGCAGAATTATTACGCATCGAGGAGCATTATCGGCAATGATATCGATACGCGCGATGACCGTAGACGATCTTCCATTAGTAATGCGTTTAAAAAGCATCGCGCAATGGAACCAGCTCGAAGCGGATATCTACCGCTATCTGGCACTGGAACCGGAGGGCTGCTTCGTCGCCGAATATGCCGGCGAAGCGGTCGGTACGTTGACCGTCTGCATCTTTCCCGAGGAAGCCTGGATCGCCATGGTGCTGGTCGATGAGAAGATGCGTGGGAAAGGCATCGGCACCGCGCTGATGACGCACGCGCTGGCATTTATCGATCGACGCGGCATGGCAGTTACGCGGCTGGATGCCACCCCGATGGGACAGCCGATCTACGAGAAGCTCGGTTTTCTGCCGGAATTTACCCTGGCGCGCTATAGCGGGGTGTTGCCGCCCGCGCCTCCGGTGGCCGGCGTCGTGCCCTACTCGGGGGATCGTCTGGAAGAAGTGCTCGCACTCGAACGCCAGGTACTCGCGATTGACCGGCGTAAAATGCTGGTGCGCATGCTGGCAGAACATCCTGAACTGGGACGATTGATTCTGCGCGACGGGAAATTGACTGCCTTCCTCCTCGCGCGTCCCGGCGCGCGCGCCTGGCAGATCGGGCCGTGCCTGGCGACCGTAGCGGAGGATGGCCGCCTGCTCTTCGCGGATGTCCAACACCGTCTGGCCGCTCAAACGGTCTACCTCGATATTCCACTGGCGAATGAGCCGGCGACGGCGATGGCTGAGCAACTGGGCTTGACCGTGCAGCGCAACCTGCTTCGCATGCGCCGCGGTGGTACGCTCCTCACGCACTCCCCCGGCATCTGGGCCAGTTCGGGGCCGGAGAAGGGATAACAGAAGTCTGTGCCACTGCGCCTGCTCACTTGCCCGTTCCCATACACTTGCACTTACACTTCCACGAAGAAACCAGTGTAAGTATAAGTGTAAAAGGCAAGTAAGCCCACTCATCACGGTAAATGCCAACACCCCCCATATTTGACAGCCATCGCATCGCCGCTGTAAGATCCTACACACGTGTTAAGCCCATGGAAACATCACCGACAGACACGATAAAATCCGCGAAAATGCGGCATGTGCGGCAGGTCGATATCGCTAACGAGTTGGGGATCGATCGCGCCACGGTTACGCGCGCGTTGCTGAATGATCCGGCGATCGCGAAAGCGACCCGTCAAACCGTTCGCGAGACCGCCGATCGACTCGGTTATATTCCGAACTCGCTGGGACGCGCGTTGGCTACCGGGCACCATCCGGTGATCGGGCTGGTGATGATCGGCGGGTTTTATTTCGGCATCGACGGCATCGCCCGGGCGCTGGCGGGGAGTGAATGGTCCACCCAGCTTTTCATCACCACGGACAATTTTACCGAACAGCAGGATACCGTCCGTCAGCTATTCGAGAAGCGCGTGGCCGGGGTAATCTTTCGCACCTGGTACGCGCAGTCTTCCCAGCAACTCAGCGGCGCGGAATCGATCCGCGCGCGCCATTGCCCGCTTGTCCTGGAAGGCATGCTGGCGGAAATTCCCGGCTACACTCAGGTTACCTTCGATTTTCACCAGGGGATGCTCGAATCGTTGCGTTATCTGCAAAGCCAGGGGCATACGCGCGTGGGGTTAGTCTATCACTCGCTGGAAGAGTGGCCGCACATTTTTACCGCGGCTGCCGAACAGATGGGCATGACTCCGTCCGTGATGAGCTTGCCCGGCACCGGCACCGGAAAATTAGCCTGGTTGCTCGATGCCGTCTGGACGGGAGCGCAACGCCCGACCGCCTTGCTGCTCACCTCCCTCCAACTTGCCATCGAATTCGATCGCTACCGGTGGCAGCGCCGGCTCGAAATCCCGCGCGATCTCAGCGTGATCATGCTGCAATACCATACCGTGTGGGTTCCGCATCTGCACGAGGACTACCCCTATTTGATCTTCGACGATACCCTCAGCGCTCACAAAGCCGCCGAGGTATTGCTGGACCTGATCGAGCGCCATGATGACTCACCCCGCACAGTGCTGGTGCCGGGCAGATTGAGATTCCCCAACAAGGATGAGGAAAGCGTATGAAGTGGACGTCCAAATTACGCGTGCAACAGACGCTGGCTTTCCAGGAACCGGATCGCGTGCCGCATGGCGAGTTCGCCATTGATTTCGAGATGGTGTCCCGCGTGCTGGGACGGCCCAGCCTGCATCGCGGGCGCTATTTGGAAGACCAGGCGCTGGCGGATGGACGCTGGGACGAAGTGGCGGAAGACTACTGTGTGGATTACGCGGAAGTCGCCGATATTTTCGGCTGGGATCTGCTCGTGCTTACCCTCATTCCCTCGCGTTCCGTGCGACCGGCATCCTGGCAACTGCAAGCGGATGGCCTGTATACGCGCGGGAACGGCGTCTACTACGCGCGCACGCCGCAGAACTGGATGCTGGAGATGCGCAACGAGCGGCCCCGCGGCAATCCGTTGCCGCCGTTGGACAGCATCGTCTACCATGAGCCGGAACTCCCCGACGACTCCTGCTTCACCGCCATCGATGCGTTGACCGCTCGCTACGCCGAGACGCATTACCTGGTGTTGCGCTTGCCGCTCGGGATCGATTACCCGATGTTCGGGCACGATACCGAGGAAGGCTATGGCAATCTGCTCGAACAGCCGGAACTGGTGGACCGCTGGTGCGCGGTGCGCGACGCGCAGGCGCAGGCGCTGACGCGTAAGTTGCTCGATCGCTGCCCGCGTGTCGATGCCGTGCTGCTTTCTGAAGATTACAGCAGCAACCAGGGGCCGTTGGTCTCCCCGGTGTGTTTTCGACGTTGGATCGTGCCGGGATTGACGCTGGTCGCCGGCGAAGCGCACCGGCGCGGGAAGGCCGTATTTAAACATGCCTGCGGCAACAACTGGGCACTGCTCGACGCCTTCCTCGACGCGGGCATCGATGTCTATCAATCCATCCAACCCTCCGCCGGCATGGATATGGCGCGGTTGAAGGAACAATACCGCAACCGGCTGACACTGTGGGGTGGGGTGAGCGTAGAATCACTCATCGGCGGCACGCCGGACGATGTCACCGGTGAGATGCGCGAGGCCATCCGCGTCGCCGCCCCCGGCGGTGGCCTCATCGCCGGCGCCGCCCACTCGATCGGCGTCGGCACGAAATATGAAAACTACCAGGCGATGATCCGGACGCTCAACGAATATGGACGTTATCCGATATCGCGCTAAGAAACGAATTCATCGGATGCACAGGATGGATTGAAGGATAAGCAGGATAGGCGAATTTTCACCTATCCTGCCTATCCTTCAATCCATCCTGTGAATAAATCTGTAATGAAGATTCAAAGGATAAACCACCATGCGTATGCTCACCCGTGTGCTCTTCACCGCTCTTTGCGCCGTGTTGCTGACACTGCACGGCCTGGCCATGTCCTACAGTTATTGGCAGGTGACAATGACTGCTGATGGCCGGCAACTCGGGCCGAATCGGTTGACCACGGTCACTAGCGAGACCCCGCCGTCCACAGCGCATCCGCTCACCATTAAACCCAACCTGACCGACGGGGCGAAAGAATACTGTATCTTGCGTATTCCCAGCAATGAATTGGCGGTACCCACCATGCAGGTGCTCAATGCCGGGAAAGACACCTTGTATTACTGGTTGGTCGGTCATGCCGGACTCTACCGTTCGCCGATGGCCGGGCCGGTCATCGCGGCGAAGTGCGATGCCGTCAACCCGAAGAATGTCATCAGCTGGCATAAATCGCCTTCCTATGGCAGTTATACCGTCTTGCGCACGAATACCCCGCAAATGCCCAGCGGGTTGGTGAATGCGCTGGTGGTGTGGGGGAGTACCGCCGAGACCGTCACCGATACCTTTACCGGCGAGCTGGCGGACTATCCCTGTTATCCGAATGGCAACGCCGAATACAATCCGCCGGTTGGACATGGTGCGTTTCTAGTCGGCAGAAGCAAAGGGGAACCGGTCAACGATACCGGCGATCTGCAACCGATCACTCTCACGCCGGCGTATTCCCGCCAGCAGATAGACAATAAGGTCACCGCAAAAAATGTACCGCGCGCCGGGGCGTTGAGTCTGAACATTACCAATGACCAGCCGGATGGCGCATACGACTGGGGTGGTCCGGTGGGGCTGTATATCGACCAAACCGACATCGTCGGCGGGCACAACGATTACTGGATGGGCGGCGGCAGCGGCCCGCATGCGAAAAGCACCCACGTGCCGTTCTGGATATGGCAGCATAGCTTCACCGCGGGGCAGGTGGCCAATCAAGTCATCTATTCCGATAAAATGGGCAAGGGTGACAACGTGATGCTGTGCCTGCACAACGACACCGAGGGATTGATCGAGGATGGCGGCGATGAAGGTACGGAGATCATCATGGCCAGTGCCGGACGCAACCTGAAAGTCTATAATTACCAACTGGCGGCCGATGCGCCGGCGCATGCGTCGCTGTTGCCGTGCGCGAAAAGTGCCACCGCGACCGGAACCGGGCGCGTGGTGGTCAACCTCAGCCAGGCGGTCAAGGATGGCGCCGTCATTCGCGTCGATGACGACATGAAAATAGTCGCGAATCAAGGTGATCGCTATCAGGATAACCGCGTGACGCGCCTGACCGGCGAAGGCACGCACTGGATGCCGGAGATGCTGGGCTGGTACATCAGCCTGGACTGCGATACCCGCGCCGACGGTATCCGGCAGTGGTACCGGGTTATGCGCGTGAATTCTCCCACCTCGCTCGATATCTATGCCTATACCTTCTTCAGCGGTTCCACCTACCTGGGACACGCGGCGAATGTCGTCTATCATGGCCTGGCATATCGCGGCGCGTACAAGTTCGAACCGCGCCCGACCCCCGATCCGCAGCGCTCCGCGAGCGGAAAGGACAGTTATCTGCTGGCGCCGGCTACCACCGTGGTCGATAACTCGGTGATCGACGGTAAGCTGCATGTGCTGCCGTTGAAAGAGGCGTGGAAGAACGGGGAAAAAATCCAGGTGATTGCCGGCCCGCAAAACCATGTCAGCCTGGGGAAATTCGGCATCGAGGGAAATATGCTGCCGCAGGATTTCGTTTCCGGTCTTTGGGTCTACAACTGGTCGGATCGCCTGAGCAATGACCCCGCCTTATGGGTGCTGGGAGGCTGGAGCAAGGGGATGCAAGTCGATATGGATGGGCGCGGGTTGAGCTCGGGCGTGGTGGTGACCGGCAAAGCCAATCCGGCCGGCGCGGCGTATCTGGCCCCGGCGGATACCAACGGCTTGCGTTTCGATAAGGTGCCGGTGGTGATGGCGGGCCTGTCGAAAACCGGAGAGGTGGTCTTTGCGGAAGGCAAGCATGACGGCGCAAAGGTGCTGAGTATCAGCGCCGGCCTGGTCAGCATCGGCGATGGCGTGGCGCTGAAGGGAAGTGACCTATTGCGCGGCCGCGCCGTCTTCTCCGGCGATGGCCACACCAACACCTTCACCATCGCCTTCCCGCACCCCTATGCCGTGCCCCCCTACGTTGTCGCGTCGTCAAATCTCCCCATCGGCCTGGGCATTACCACCGTCAGCGCGGACAAGGTCACCGTCCTTTTCGCCACGCCGCCCTCGGCCGGCAAGGAGAATGTGACGATCACCTGGATGGTGATGGAATAATATTAGTAACCGTTCAGGTCGCTCTGGCGCGCGCGCGTCCCCGCGAGCACTCCGGTGGTTTAGTAGACTACGGAGGGTCGTAGCGAAACCACCGGAGTGCTCGCGGGGACGCGCGCGCGCCAGGGACCTGAACGGTTACTAATATTCTTTATCAAAAGGAGACAAGGGATGAAATCCTTCGTGATTGGTTGTGCCGGTTATACTCGACATACCATGGCCCTCTTGATAGGCGTCGTAGTCGGTATCTTTCTATTTGCCACGAGCGGCAACTGCCAACCGCCCCTCCCAATCGAGGTCGGAGGAAAGGTGTTGCTGCCGGACGGCAAACCCGCGGCGAAGGCGACGGTAGAGATTGCCGTCCCGTTCGATTTTTCTAAAATTACCACCACCACTCAAACGGACACGGACGGTCATTTCTCCCTGACGCTTGAGCCCGGGGAATATTTTCTGCGTGCCTGGCTTGATACGGCGGTGTATGAAACGCAGGAACCACTGCATATCAACATGAATGGCGGTGCGCCGCCGCAGGTGTTTCAACTAGCCAAAGGCGGTATCATTTCCGGTAAACTGATCGATAAGTCTACCGGCAAACCGGTTGCAGGAGCACAAATCCTTATGCGCGACCGTGCGGGGGTGATGACCGCGGAAGACGGATCTTTCGCCTTTCCCGTGCTGCCCAAGCAGGACTACACGCTGGCGGTGCGCAAGGTAGGGTATTCCTACTCGCTCATCACGGTGAATGCCGGCCATGATGCCGTACAACTGACAATGGAAACGAAACCGGAGGGAATCGTTAAAGGCCGGGTCACGAATACGAAGGGCGAACCGATTGCCGGCGCGGGGGTGGGGCCATCCGGCTGCTATTTTTCTTTCCAACAGACACACACCAACGCTAACGGCGAATACCTACTCTCCGGCTACGATCCCGACCAGCGCATCGATGAAATGCAGGTTTTTGTGGATGGTTACGAGTTGACCACGAAACAAGGCGTCATCTTCCCTGCCGGGCAACATTCAATCACGGTGGATTATCAACTCAAAGCTAAAAAGCAGGACACGCGAGTTATCAGCGGACAGGTAAAGGCTGGAGATGGCACGCCGGTTATGGGCGCACTGGTTGCTTTTGGTTTCAGTATATTTTTAGACGATTACCGAACGACCAGTACCGATCAGGACGGAAAATATACCCTTAATGGTGTGGCCGCGCGGGAAGACATGGTAGTCGTGCAGGCGGAGGGATATGCTCCCTCTGTAAAAAATGTTGCTGCGCGAGGCAATGCACGACTCGATTTTACGCTGCAGCCTGGACATCATGTCGAAGGTAGAATTATCGATGAGACTGGAGCCCCACTTGCCGGTTTGCATGTTTGGGCCAGTATGCGACCACCGGAGTTTGCGCAAATTGACTTGTTTCCTTCCAGGGAAACATACATGCTGGCGATGAAGGCTACGACTGATAAGGATGGACATTTCCGATTGGATAACCTCCCGGCTGGAAAAGCGCTGATCTCCGCCAACGGCCCCGGCAATATTCATATCGACGAACTGCCATTGGCGGTGGACCGCGATGTCCAGCGGATCGAGATACCCAAACGGCTGCAGGTAACCGGGACAGTGGTCAGCACAGTGGATGGAAAACCGATCGCGAATTTCACCATAGAAGACGATTTGTATTATACGCCCGTCAGCTTCGCTTCCCCTGACGGCACGTTCACGATCACCAATTCAGTCATGAAAAAAGGCCGTAGAGTGAGGCTGGCGGTAGAAGCATCCGGTTATTGCCGGTTATCTCAATTTGTCGAACCGAAGTCGGCCCATGATTCCGATCCCGGACAGTTGGTAATTCATCTCAAGCCAGCCATCACCTTTACCGGAACCATTTCCGAGCAGGCTACCGGGAAAGGGCTTGATAAGGTGCTGGTCACGCTGCTGGATCCCGGTTTTTGGGGGTATGGTGGGATTGCTGATCTCGACTGGTCGAATATTCCCGCGGTCTGCCATCCGATCTCCGCCCATACGGACACCGACGGGAAATTCCGTATAGCAGCGGTTCCGATGCGATATGGCAGCGTGTTATTGGAGAAGGCCGGTTATGGACGGACACTGCTGCAGGGTGTGAATTTGAACCGACCGCTATGGTTCAGCATGGAGCCAGGCGCAACCATTTCCGGCAGTGTATTCGATGAACCGGGAAAACCACTCGTCGATACCACTATCGAGATACGAAGTAAGGATGGCTCACTAGCAGGAAAAATGAAACCAGATGCCGGTGGGAAGTTTCTGTTCGCTGATCTGGGGCCTGGTGAGTATATAATTCAACAATCTTCTGCTGGGAAAGTGCGCAAACTTCACTATGCCGCGGTGGGTGCCGGCGAGCAGTACCAGGTTGATTGGAATCGACCGGGCGAAAGCCTGCTGGAAGGAACGATCACCCGGAAAGGCGCTCCGGTTGCGGGAGCCAACCTGGCGTTATATCCGGAAAACCAGGGATGGTACGATGCCCTCGGTGAATCCGGTACCGACGGCACCTTCAGATTGAATGTACCAAAAGCCGGCGTGCATATGCTGATGACTTCGCTAGGAAAGTGGCATGCATCGGACTCGGTGGAAGTCAACTCCCGCGTCGTCATCGAGCCGGGAACTAATCACCTGCAAATCGAATTACCTGGCGCGGAGGTGTCGGGACGAATGATGGACCGGAAAACCGGTAAACCGCTGGCGGGAGTTGCTATTCAGCTATTTACCAGGAAGACGGAACTGGAATTTATTGGTCGCGAGAGGGTCCCCTTCTCCGTTTCGCTCACGCCCCAGTGGTTTTCTGTTCTTGGCACCACGCGCACGGACGGCGACGGACGTTTTACACTGCGGAATGTCGGTGATGGTGAATGTCTGATTGCGCTGAGCAATGGCACGAACGATAATATTCCTTCGCTCCCCTTTACTGTGGGCAAGAATGAGAAGAAAGAATGCACAGTGGAAATCCCACTGGTTGGTTCGGCGCATATTTCCGTGGTTGATGCAGCCACCGGAAAACCGATTCCCGATGAGGAGGCTATCTGTGTCGATGCACAGGGGTTCTGTTTCTACCCGGAACGGACGCAGGATATGAGCGGGCCCACGCTGCATCTCACGCAAGACGGGAAGATGATTTTTGCCGATCTACCTGTCGGGCGCTATCTGGCGTATTCAGCGGGATTATCAAGCCAGATATCCCAATATCCGACTACGGTAACACCCTTCGAGGTTAAAGCTGATGAAGTCGCAACGGTGACCTTGCCGATGAAACGAGGTGGCTCGCTGGCATTCCAACTCAAAGAAAACGAAGACGAGCAAATGCCGGGCGCACCCTGGGTCGGACTCAAAATCACTTCGCCGGACGGTAAGCCGGTGTTAGATGAGTTTGATGGATTACATTTCAGTAATCTGATCTATCTCGGCGGAGAAACACCGCGCCGGGGTAGCCTAGCACTGCGTCCGGGAACCTACCGGATCGAGGCGGTACTGGGGTATGATCGCGGGTACTTCCCGGCAGATCATTACCTGTGGCGTTGCACGCAGACCATCTCGATCGAGGAGGGAAAGGACACCCTGATTGAGATTCCTTGGAAAGCTGATGGCAAGGCGGCTGACTGATGGTAGCGCGTGGTTTTTACTCATCCACCCGTTGTGGCTATGCACATCCACGCGCCACGGCGGGCGCGGACTACCGAATTTTCGTTTACCGTGCGCAAGCGCGGTTGCGCCCGAGTGAGCTAGTTGAGCTAGCACCTAATCCCCAACCCCTATCCGATACAGATACACATCGCTGCTCTGCGCCTTGTCATCCGGCATAAACCGCGTCACGCGCAGCACCAGTTCACTGGTCTCGCGGTCCTCGTAGATGTTGAAGTTGGAGAGTTGCAGGCCGGGTGAGTCTTCTTCCGTGCGGGTATCGACTTCGAACAGGGTGTCGCGGCGCAGCAACAGACTGTGCGGATCGACTTCGCCGACGACGAGAGGATAACGCGGCAGGTTGCCGTGCGGGTTTTCCGGGCAGATATTGCCAAACCAGAAACACCTGCCGCTGGAATGGCGGATGAGTTCGGAAAAGCTGCTGGGGGAATAGAATAACTCCCCGTCCTGGTAGCGCCAGGGGCGCGGATCGTCCCAGGTGACGCCATGGTCGTGCGAGGTGCAATACCATTTATAGCCGGGAAGTGTGCCGGCATAGTCATTGCTCCCGCGCAGCACCATCAGGATGCGCCCATCGGGCATGGCGGCAATGGTCGGCTCGATAGCGCCGCGCAGCGACAACTCCGGCGGGATGGCAATACGCCGGCTAATTTCCCACCGCAAGCGACCGTCATCGCGCCACGAAGCGATCAGCAGCAGCGCCTCGGTATAGGTGAACGCGCCCGGCGGCAGAAAGATCTTCCCATCCGCGCCGAGTGGCGTCATCTGCGCGGTGAAGAGCAATTTACCATCCGGTAAGGCCACGCAGGCATTGGTGGCGATCATCAGGCAATTTTTCCCGATCCACACCCCATCGAAGGGGTGATCGGGTGAGTAGGCCGCTCCCTGCTGGATGATGCGCTCTTCGGTACCCCAGGTGCGACCACCGTCATCGGAGACCGCATAGAGCGGATAATACTGCGTCATCCCTTCCAGCGAATTATCCTGCCGGAAGAGCGCTTCATCGCTCAGCATGATCAGTCGTCCGCGGTGGGGATCGACGAACGCCGGATGGAGCAATCGGCGCAAGCGACCATCGTTAGTCTCCCGCGTCGTTTCCCAGGTATGCGATTCCGGCCACGTTCGTCCGTTGTCCGGCGAATAGCTGATGGTGTAATGGTCGAAGATGTCGTCGCTGATATCCAGGAAGCGAATTCGCATCATCTCCACTCCGGACGCGCGGGTGTAGCCGACATATTCGTACGGCATCGCATCCGGCGTCGGTTGTGGAAAGACCATCAGGCGTTTTGTCAGTTGCATGGTGAACTCCTCTCCTGATTCGTGGATCGCCAACGTAATTTCAATATTCCTTTGCGTCTTTCGTGAAATTCATACGTCTTTTTGTTTCACGCAAAGGCGCAAAGGCGCAAAGATTGTGACGGAAGAGTTGTTTACAAAGGGGTCAACGCAAACATTACGGGTAACCGTTCAGGTATCTCTGGCGCGCGAGCGTCCTCGCGAGCACTCCGGTGGTTTCGATACGACCCTCCGTAGTCTACTCAACCACCGGAGTGCTCGCGAGGACGCTCGCGCGCCAGAGATACCTGAACGG
>Ga0118677_10014241_pt1 | contig 11269 bp, 9 predicted proteins | sample AliMusrvi5mmetaG_FD_86154 | JGI IMG/M metagenome (GOLD analysis project Ga0118677, IMG submission 86154)
CGTTATTACCGCCCGCGATGCCGAGGAACTCCTGCGCAAGGGAGAACAACCCCCGGCTGACGCCATCCTGACCCCGTCCGCCCGGGACGTGCTCAGCGGACGCGCGAAGCCCGCCTCCCGGCCCGGCGCCCCCGCGCCTGCGGGCCAGTCCGCCAAGCCGAGCACGCCGGATTACGAATACAAGTGGACGCCCGGCAGCGACCCGAAGACGCCCGCCGAAATCGAGCGGTTTTTTTACTCGCCCGCGATGGAAGTCCTCAAGGAGCGCATGTGCGAAATCGGCCGCCGGCTCTGGGTTCGCGAATATACCGACGGCAACGGCGGCAACATCACCATCCGCGTCGGCGACAATCTCGCGCTCTGCACGCCCACGCTCATCTGCAAGGGCGCGATGAAGCCCGCGGACATGTGCCTCGTTAACCTCGACGGCCAGCAGCTGGCCGGCACGCGCGTGCGCACCAGCGAGGCCCTGACCCATTTCGGCATCATGAAGCGCCAGCCGGCGTGCAAATCCTGCGTTCACGCCCACCCGCCGCACGCGACCGCGTTTGCCATCGCCAACGTCGACATCCCGTCCTGCCTGATTCCCGAGGCGGAAGTTTTTCTCGGCAAGATCGGCGTCGCGAAATACCGGACACCCGGCACGCCTGCCAACGCCGACGAGGTGGGCGAGGTGGGCAAGATCCACCAGGCCGTCCTGATGCAGAACCACGGCGTCATCGTGTGGGGCAAGGATGTCGAGGACGCCTATTGGAAGATGGAGAACATCGATTCCTACTGCCGCACCGTCTGGATCGCCGCCGGTCTTGGCGGCGGGCTGCACCGCTTCACGGGCGGGCAGGCGAAGGAGCTCATCAACCTGCGCCAGAAGCTCGGCATGGCCGACCCGCGCGCCGGCCTCAAGGAGTGCGAACTTTGCGACAGCGCGGACTTCCGTCCCGGCGCGATCAGCGCCGTGCCCGCCCAATCGAGCGCGGCGCCGGCGGACCCCTCGATCGAGGCCGTCGTCCAGCAGATCACCGAGCAAATCCTGAAGGCCCTCGCCGCGAAGTGACGCGGATCGCCCGCTCCGCCGTCTAACCCTTCATTCGAGGTTTCACGAAGTTGAAAGTCTCCATCATTGGCGGCGGTGGCCGCGTTGGCTCCAATGCCGCGTTCGCCCTGCAGTGCGCAGGCGTCGTGTCGGAAATCCAGATTCTCGACGCCAACGCCGACCTGGCCGAGGGCGAGGCGCTCGACTTGCTGCACGGTTCGTCCGCGATCGCCGACCAGCGCATTTACGCCGGTGACTACGGGCGGGCCAAGGACAGCGACATTTTCATCATCACCGCCGGCTTGCGCCGCAAGCCCGATGAGTCGCGCCTCGACCTCATCAACCGCAACGTCGCTCTCTTCGCCGGCATCCTTGGCTCGATCAAGGCCGCGGGTTTCCGCCGCGAGGCGCTCATCTTCGTCGTGTCGAATCCCGTCGACATCCTGACGCAGCTGGCTGCCACCACGCTCGGGCTGCCCTGGTCACAGGTGCTGGGTCTCGGCACAATGCTCGACACGGCGCGCTTCCGCTCGCTGATCGCCCAGGAGCTCAAGCTCGCCCCGACGCAGGTGAAGGCGCTGATCCTCGGCGAACACGGCGACTCGATGTTCCCCGTCTGGTCCTCCGCCACGTGCGGCGGCCTGCCCCTGGCGAAGTTTCCCGGCGTCACGCCGACGTTTCAATCGCAGATCTTCGAGCGCACCAAGGGCAGCGGCGCCGAGGTCATCCGGCGCAAGGGCGGCGCGGGTTGGGCGGTCGGGCTCACCATCGCCGAGGTGGTGCACGCCATCGCCCTTGATCGCCGCCAGGTCCTCCCGGTTTCCACCGTCCAGCAGGGCGCCTACGGGCTTCGCGGCGTGGCCCTCAGCGTGCCGACCGTCGTCGGGCGGTCGGGCGCGCTGACGCACATCGAGCTGGAACTCTGGCCGAAGGAAGCCCAGGCACTGCAATCCTCCGCGCGGGCGTTGCAGGACACGTTCACCAAGGTTAACGTTGCGTGATCCGGCGGGCGGCAGGCTGGGAACTGCGGCTTCCGGCCGCGGACTTTAGATTTATTTCTCCAATTTCATGAAAACCTACCACTACGTAAATCACCTCTGGAATGACACCAAGGCGGCGGCACTCGATGCCGTCGGACGGCTCGTTTACCGCTCCAATCTCCTCGGCAGCGACCAGCGCGTCACCAACACCGGCGGCGGTAACACGTCATCCAAGCTCACCGAGAAGGACCCGCTGACCGGCGCCGACACTGAGGTGCTCTGGGTCAAGGGCTCGGGCGGTGACCTGCGCACGAGCACGCGCGAGAATTTTTCGTCGCTCTACCAGTCCAAGCTCATCGGCATGCAGGCGCTGTATCTCGGCCGCGCCGACAAGGGCCTGAAGTCCGGCGCCGAGGACGAGATGGTCGCGATGGCCAGCCACGCGACGTTCAACCTCAACCCGCGCGCGTCGTCGATCGACACGCCGCTGCACAGCTTCATCCCGGCGAAGTTCGTGGATCACATGCACCCCAACGCGATCATCGCGATCGCCGCGTCGGCCCACTGCGAGAAGATCACCAAGGAGATCTTCGGCGGCGAGATGGCTTACGTGAAATGGATGCGCCCAGGCTTCGAGCTCGGCCTCGCGATGCAGGAGATCTGCCGCAAGAACCCGAAAGTGAAGTCCATCATGATGGGCCAGCACGGCTTCATCTCCTGGGACCAGGACGAAAAGACCTGCTACACCTACACGCTCGACTGCATCGAGCGGGCCGCGGCCTACATCGAGCAGAAATACGCCGCGAAGGGCGGGGACGCCGCGGCGTTCGGCGGGGCCAAATACGCCACGCTCGCCCCGGAGAAACGCACCGCGCTCTTCGCCGGCATCCTGCCGTGGCTGCGCGGGCAGGTTTCCCAGCAGAAGCGCTTCATCGGCACGGTGCAGGACGACGAGAAGATCCTCCGCTTCGTCAATTCGAAGGATGCCGCCCGCCTCGCCGAGCTCGGCACCTCGTGCCCCGACCATTTCCTCCGCACCAAGATCAAGCCACTCTACGTGAATTGGAATCCGCAGGAGGAGGATCTCGCCGCGCTCAAGGCCAAGCTCACCACCGGCCTCGAGGACTACCGCAAGGACTACGCGGCGTATTACGCCAAGTGCAAACACCGCAACTCGCCCGCGATGCGCGACGCCAACCCGACCGTCGTCCTCATTCCCGGCCTCGGCATGATCGCCTGGGGCAAGGACAAATCCGAGTCGCGCGTCACCGCCGAGTTCTACAACTGCGCCGTCGAGGTCATGCGCGGCGCCGAGGCGATCGACAGATACATCGCCCTGCCGCAGCAGGAGGCGTTCGACATCGAGTATTGGCTGCTCGAGGAGGCGAAGCTGAAGCGCATGCCCGCGGAAAAGGAGCTCGCCCGCCAGGTCGTCATCGTGATCGGCGCCGGCTCGGGCATCGGCAAGGAAACCGCCCACCGGCTTTCCCGCGAGGGCGCGCACGTCGTGTGCGTGGACATGAAGGCCGAGGCGGCCGAGGCCACCGCGAAGGAAATCACCGCCAAGCTCGGCCAGGGCATCGGTGTCGCCGGCTCGGGCATCTCCGCGTGCGGCCCGGCCCTGGGGCTCGCGGCCAACATCACGGACCGCGCCAGCGTGCGCGCGATGCTTGATCAGGTCGCGCTGGCCTACGGCGGCTTCGACTCGATCGTCGTCACCGCGGGCGTCATCTGGCCGAGTGACACCACCGGCCACATCCCCGACGACAAGTGGGCGTTCACCTTCGCCGTCAACGTGACCGGCAGCTACCTGGTCGGCGACGAGGCCGCCAAGACGTGGAAGAAGCAGGGCCTGCGCGGCAACCTCGTGCTCACCACTTCCGCCAACGCGGTCGTGGCCAAGAAGGGCACGCTGGCCTACGACACCTCCAAGGCCGCCGCCACCCACCTCGTGCGCGAGCTCGCCGTCGAGCTGGCCCCGCTGGTCCGCGTCAATGGCGTCGCCCCCGCCACCGTCGTGCAGGGCTCGTCCATGTTCCCGCGCGAGCGGGTCGTCAGCTCGCTGGCCAAGTACCACGTCGCCCACACGAGCGACGAGCCCACCGAGTCGCTGGTGCGCAAGCTCGCGCAGTACTACGCCGACCGCACGCTCACGAAGTCGCCGATCACCCCCGCCGACCAGGCCGAGGCCTATTTCCTGCTCGTCAGCAGCCGGCTCAGCAAGACCACCGGCCAGGTGATCACGGTCGACGGCGGGCTCCCGGAGGCCTTCCTGCGCTGACCGATCAGAACCATGTTCGACTCCATCGCCATCGTCGGCGCCGGCGCCATCGGCACGTATTACGGCGCGCGGCTCGCGCTGGCCGGCAACGACGTGCGCTTCCTGATGCGCGGCGAGCTGGCGCACGTGCGGGCGCACGGCGTGCGGCTGGTGGATCAGGCCGGCACGCAGGTCCTCGCGCCGGCCGCGGCGTTCGGCACGGCGGAGGAGATCGGGCCGGTGGACCTGGCCTTCGTCACGCTCAAGGCCACCGCAAACCGCGAGCTGCCGCGGCTCCTGCCGCCGCTGCTGCACGCGGGCACCTTGGTCGTCACGCTCCAGAACGGCCTCGGCAACGAGGAGGCGATCGCCGCGATCGCCGGCGCCGGCCGCACCCTGGGCGGACTCTGCTTCATCGCGGCCACGCGCACCGCACCGGGCGAGATCACCTGCTTTCATCCCGGCACGATCCACCTGGGCGAATGCGCCGGCCCCGCCACCGACCGCACCCGCGCCCTCGCCGCGCTGCTCACCGCCGCGGGCGTCCGCACCCACGCCGAGGACAGCCTCGCCGAGGCGCGCTGGCGCAAGCTGGTGTGGAACGTCCCGTTCAACGGCCTCGCCGTCGTGGCCGGCGGGATCACCACCGACCGGATCCTCGCCTCGCCGCCGCTGGCCGCGCGGGTCCGGGTGCTGATGGACGAGGTCGCCGCCGCCGCGCGGGCGCTGGGTCACACCGTGCCCGAGGCGTTCATCTGCGCGCAGATCGAGCGCACGCCTGCGATCGGCGCCTACCAGCCGTCGAGCCTTGTGGACTTCCTCGCCGGCCGCGAGATCGAGCTCGAGGCCATCTGGGGCGAGCCGCTCCGCCGCGGCCAGGCGGCGGGCGTCGCGATGCCCGAGCTGGCGCGGCTTTACACCGAATTGAAACAAACCACGCTCAAATGACGGCGGGCCCAATGCCCGGGCCTTGATTCCCTTTCATGAAAATCGGCGCGCACATCTATCTCTGGACTGAACGCTGGTCCGACTCCGAGGTCGGGCTGCTGGACCGGGCCCGCGGGCTCGGGCTCGACGCGATCGAGCTGTCCGTCGGACTGGACGTGCACTTCTCCGCCGCCCTCACGCGGCGCACCGCCGAGGCCAACGGGCTCATGCTGCTGGTCGGACCCGGCGGCGCCTGGCCCGACGGCGCCGACCTTTCCGACGACGACCCCGTCAACCGCCGCCGCGCCCTGGAGTTTCACCAGGGCATCGTGGACCAGACCGCCGAGCTGGGCGCCGTCGCCTACGCCGGCGCGCTCTATGGCCGTCCGGGCAAGGTCCTGAAGCGCCGCCCGCCGCCGGACGAGCAGTCCCGCACCGCCGAGGGCCTGCACGCGCTCGCCGAGTATGCGCAGCGCGCCGGGGTGAAGATCGTGCTCGAGCCCATGAGCCGCTTTCGCTCCCACGTGGTCAACACGCCGCGGCAGATGCTGAACCTCGTGAACACCGCGGCGCACCCGAACCTGCACATCCTGCTCGACACCTATCACCTCGTGACCGAGGTCCGCGATTTCGCCGCCGACATCCGCGCGGTCGGCGACCGGCTCTGGGGCCTGCACGCCTGCGAGAACGACCGCGGCGTGCCCGGCGGCGGACTCATCCCGTGGCCGGCCGTCTTCGGCGCGCTGCCCGCCACGAAGTGCGCGTACGTCGGCTTCGAGGGCTACAACACCGGCCTCGGCGACTTCGGCTGGCGCCGCGGCATTTTCCAGAATGTCTGCCCCGACGGCGACGCCTTCGTCCGCCAGGCCATCGCCTTCACGCGCCAGCACTTGAAGTAGGCCGCGCCGGCGGGCGGGGCATTGGGCAAGCCGCTGGGCCGCGGCGATGAAAAAATGTTCGTCGTCGCCCGCCGGGAAGGATTGGATCGCCGGCCTATGCGAAAGCTCATCCTCGCGGCAGCCGCCGCGCTTCTCCTCGGCGCGTCCGCGCAGGCGGCGCTCGATCCCAAGAACTTCGACCTGACGGTTAAGCCGCAGGACGACTTTTACCACTTCGCCAATGGCACGTGGCTGAAGAGCAACCCCATCCCGGCCGCGTACGGCAGCTGGGGCGCATTCAACGAGCTCCGCGACCTGAGCGTCGTCAACCTCCACACGATCTGCGAGCGCGTCGCCGCCAAGCCGGCCGGCCGCACGCTGGTGGAGCAGCAGGTCGGCGACTTCTACGCGAGCGGCATGGATGAGGCCGCCGTCAACGCCGCCGGCCTCAAGCCGCTCCAGCCCGAGCTCGACCGCATCGCCGCGATCAAGAACCCCGCCGACGTCCTCGCCGCGGTGGCCCACCTCCACTCCCTCGGCGTCAGTTGCGGCTTCCGTTTCGGCGCCAGCCCCGACCGGAAGAACAGCGACCTGAATCTCGCCACCCTCGCCCAGGGCGGCCTCGGCCTGCCCGAGCGCGGCTACTACTTCAACGACGACGAGAAGTCCCAGAAGATCCGCCAGCAGTACGTCGGCCACATCGCCAAGCTCTTCGTTCTCCTCGGCGAGCCCGCCGACGTCGCGCAGGTGAACGCCGCCGCCGTCATGGCCCTGGAGACCAAGCTCGCCCTCGGCTCCCTGCCGCGCGTCAAGCTCCGCAATCCCTACGCCAGCTACCACAAGATGACGCTCGCCGCCGCCGCGGCCGCGACGCCCGCCGTGGACTTCAAGGCCTACTTCGCCGCCGTTGGCGCCCCGGCGTTCGTCGACGTCAACCTGTCCCATCCCGACTTTTTCAAGGGCTTCGAGTCCGCCCTCGCCTCCGTCCCGGTCGCCGACTGGCGCGCCTACCTGCGCTGGCACCTGCTCCGCTCCACGTCCCCCTATCTCAGCGATGCGTTCGTCCAGGAGGACTTCGCCTTCAACGGCCGCATCCTCAGCGGCACCACCGAGATGCGTCCGCGCTGGAAGCGCGTGGTCTCCGTCGTCGACGACAACCTCGGCGAGGCCCTCGGCCAGCTCTACGTCGCCGACTACTTCCCGCCCGCCTCCAAGGCCCGGATGATCCAGCTCGTAAACGATCTCCGCGCCTCCCTCCACGACCGCATCCTCGAGCTGCCGTGGATGGATGACGCCACCAAGGCCAAGGCGATCGAGAAGCTCGCCGCCTTCACCGTCAAGATCGGCTACGCCGACAAGTGGCGCGACTACAGCAAGGTCACCGTCACGCGCCAGTCCTACCTCGCCAACGTCCTCGCCGCCCGCGCCTTCGAGCAGGCCCGCGACCTCGCCAAGATCAACGGCCCGGTGGACCGCACGGAGTGGGGCATGACGCCCCCGACCGTCAACGCCTACTACAGCCAGACCAACAACGAGATCGTCTTCCCCGCCGCCATCCTCCAGCCGCCGTTCTTCGACCCGAAGGCCGACGACGCGGTCAACTACGGCGGCATCGGCGTGGTCATCGGCCACGAGATGACGCACGGCTTCGACGACAGCGGCCGGCGCTCCGACGCGCACGGCAACCTCAATGACTGGTGGACGCAGGCCAGCTCCGACCGTTTCAGTGTCCGCGCCGCCGGCATCGTGAAGCAGTTCTCCGGCTACACCGTGCTCGACGGCCTCCACGTCAACGGCGAGCTCACCCAGGGCGAGAACATCGCCGATCTCGGCGGCCTGCGCGTCGCCTACGGCGCGCTGCAGAAGGCGCTCGAGGGCAAGAGCCGCGCGAAGATCGACGGCTTCACGCCCGAGCAGCGCTTCTTCCTCGGCTACGCGACGGTGTGGCGGATCAACTTCCGGCCCGAGACGCTCCGCCTGCAGGTCACGACCGACCCGCATTCGCCCGGCAACTACCGCGCCAACGGCCCGCTCTCGAACCTCGACGAGTTCGCCAAGGCGTTCGACGTCCCCGAGGGCGCCCCGATGCGCCGTCCTGCCGCCGACCGGGTCACGATCTGGTAAGCGTCACCACCTCTTCACTCAGGCGCGGGCTCCGGCCCGCGCCTTTTTTGTGCCCACGGAATACACGGAACACGCGGAAATGATCCGATCCGGGGTCACCACGAAAGGCACGAAACACACGAAAACTGCAGACTCGTAAGCAGTGACACAACTCCCCCGGTATTCTCTGTCCGCTGACCAGAAGCACAACGGTCGGCAACGGAAGCCAATCAGTGATCGGTTTCGTGTGTTTCGTGCCTTTCGTGGTGACCCGCGATTGGGATTCCCCGCTCAGGTGCCGCCGTAAATCTTTCCCACGAGGCCGCTCACGATCAGGAAAAGGAGCATGAGCAGCACCGGGACCGCGGGAAACAGCAGCAGTCCCGCCGCGGCGAAGCTGAGCAGATCCCACCGGCGGTCGCGCGCGACGCTGAGCCGCCACACCGCCGCCAGCGCGATCAGGAAACCGATCGCCAGCAGTCCCAGCGCGAGCCCGCGCAGCCATCCGGTCAACGGAGCCGGAAACGGCGCCAGCGCCCGGCCCACGCCGTACATCCAAACCGGCGCCGCGACCGCACACGCCAGTCCCTGCCAAAACACCCGCCGGCGCGCCTTCGGTTCCATCATGACGCCCGCCACGCTGAGCCCGGGTACCCACGAACGCAACTTCGGCACGCCTGGAGCGCGGTGATAAAGCAGGCCAGCATGGGTGTCCTGTCGTCGGTGGGCCGATATGTGATATGACCTGCTGGTGAAGAAATCGGAGCTTGCGGAATGGAGGGGGCGGCACGCACTAGCTGGCTCCAGATTTTACGGCCATGGCCGGAGCTCTGCGGCGAGGAGCGAAGGCTGCGGCCATGAATTGCCACGTCCATCTCGATGCCCATGACGCTTATCCTCTCCCTCGCGACCCTGCTGGGCGCCTTGACCGTCGGAGCCATCAGTCCCGGCCCGAGTTTTCTTCTGGTGGCCCGCACCTCCATCGCGGGCTCACGACGGGAGGGCCTGGCGGCCGCGTTGGGCATGGGCGTGGGCGGGGTAATCTTTGCGATCCTGGTGATGCTGGGCTTGAAGGCCCTGCTCACCAATCTCTCCTGGCTCTATGCTATTTTGAAAACGGCCGGCGCCCTGTACTTGATCTACCTCGCCATCTGCCTCTGGCGTGGGGCCAGCCAACCCATGGCTGACACCAACGAGGAAAGTCTGGCCGTGGAAAATACTCGCGGTGCCTTTTTCCGGGCACTGCTGACCCAGCTCAGCAATCCGAAAACGCTCGTGGTCTACGGCAGCATTTTCGCTGCGTTGCTGCCCCCGGATCTGCCGCGCGGCGTGACGATCACGCTGCCCGCGCTCGTTTTTGCCATCGAGGCAGGTTGGTACGCCATCGTCGCCCTCGCCCTGTCCACCGCAACGCCGCGGCGCACGTATCTGCGCTGCAAGACCAGCCTGGATCGCCTGGCCGGCGGCGTGATGGGTTTGCTGGGCATCAAGCTGCTCTTGTCATCGGTTCCAACTCGGTAGGCACGCAGAGTCCAAGCATGACGGATTTTTCTCATCCAGATTTGACGAAACACCCGCCGCGTAGTCCGCGGGTACAGCTGGGTGGTTTCGCGCATTTGCCTCGCCTGCTCGACAAGGCCCGTGCCGTGGCTGCGGGTACAAATGGCGAGTACAAGTATGACACCATGATGGACCAGTTTTTTTCTCCTACACAGGAATTGCTCCGAAGAAATTATTGAGTGCGGTAAAGTCCGGTAAGACCGACAGCGAAATGCTCGCATGGGTCATGGCGCACCTGAATCCGCGCCGCACACCTGCTGAGATTGCCGAGTGGTCGGCTTGGCTGGATCGCCAAGGCCCTGGAAGCAGGGCCCGACATGCCTGGCTGGCCGAGCGCATCGATCACTACGGCCCGGCGCGAGAGGATATCCAGACTTGGTGCGATCACTTGGACCTCGATGACTACGTCTCGTTTGGCGGGGAGGCATGAGCAGCGCTGGGCTAGGTTGAACAATGAATTTATGATGCCTGGCTCGTCATGCTGCGTTACAATTGACAGCCGCGTTGAGGTTGGATGCTTTTCTGCCGCAGCCCTAAATACCGCAACGCCCGTAGGCGGGCAAAAACCACCCACTACTTAAAGGTAGTGGGTTTTGTTTTTAGTCTCTCCATGGGCCCCAAAATTGGGTGTTCCTTCGCACTCCTCGCGTCCTTTGCGCCAAATTCACCAATGCATTGGTAGTTCCAGTGCCCTTGGCAGTAAAGAGGCCGCACGGCTAATTCTCCGTTGAAATATGAGGGCGGCGAAATTGGTTCTGCGTCCGACGATGACGACTCCGCAACAGGTCCTGCCGGCGAAGCTGGGCGCCCCGAAGTTGGACGGCCTCAGCTGGGTTGTCCCTGCGATCACGTCGGCCATCACGTGTGGCTCGGGGGCGGCGATTGTGGGCAATGATCTCGCCGGCCCGGTCGTGGCATTGATCGCCGGCCTCGCCGGCGCGGCCTTCGGATTCTGGTCTCGCCGCGTGGATGAGAAGAAAAAGTGACTTATCTCAGCCTCACCGCCTCTCTCGTAGCCGGGGTGATTCTGGTCGCGATCAATGTCGTCGCGGCCGTGTGCCGCAGTAAGACGCCGCAGCTGAAGCACGGCATCCAGGTGTTTCTCATGGGTCCGGGCGCCTTCGGTGGGGTTCGCATGTTCTGGCGTTGCGTGGCCACCGGCGAGCTGCAACTCGCCTTGGAGGGTGACGAGAAAGTCTATTTCATGGTGGGCGCGATCAGCCTGGTCTGGATTTCGCTGCAGGAGGGTGCCTGCGCCATCAAGGCGATGCACACCTGAGGACTCAGAAGGCCCCTTCGCGTTGCCACTCTTTTGGCCCTTACACCTTACACCTTAACCTTTGCCCCTTAATTCGCCCCGATGGCCTGGATGATGACGCTCACGTCCTCGCCCGGCGGGCGGGGGTTGCGGGCCGTGGTCCTGCACAGCAACGACTGGCCGTGGTCGGGAGGCATGGTCCAGGACATGGCCTGGAGGCGGAAGACATGCTTCTCCTACCCGCCGCCGGCCGCCAACGGGGATTGGGAC
>Ga0118677_10014243_pt1 | contig 11268 bp, 8 predicted proteins | sample AliMusrvi5mmetaG_FD_86154 | JGI IMG/M metagenome (GOLD analysis project Ga0118677, IMG submission 86154)
CACCGGAGGGCTGGGAGTCGGGCACCATGGCATTGGCATAATCCAGCACGGGGGGGGAGGGGTTCAGCCTGTCCGTAATGGCTTTACGGGCCAGATCTGTCAGCCAGTCATTTCCTGACGCCAGATCAACAGTCAGACGGGCTGCGTGATGAGCGCCGGACGGATCATAAGGCAGCCGGGAACGATAGGCATCGATAAACGCCTGCATCCCTGGCAAATCAGGCCGGGTATCCTCCTCATAATCAATTTCTATGCCAACCCCCAAATCCTGGGCGGCCGCAGCAGCGTTAAGGCCAAGCTGCCTGGGGTTGATTGCCAGCGCCTGATTCCAGAAATCCGTATATTCAACCCCGCCTATCGACAGCATGACACGGATGTTGCGTTTTTTGAAATAGGATATGATATCCGGAGTGATACCTCTGGGAATACCGTCTTTTGTTGCGGAGTCCGTGGTCATGTTGAGCAGTTTCACCGGATGAACAAAACTGAGAACCACCAGATTGACGGATGGCTGACCATCTCCGCGATCAATCAGCCAATGGTTCTGGCTGTCAAATTCTGCCAAAGACCGCGGAGTTCCCCAGACACAGGCGTCATTGCTGCAATGCCAAACCCCGTAAACAGAAATGGATACCCCTTCTGCCGCATGTGTGCTGACTGAAAAACAGGCAATCATCATGATCGCGGCAACATAAAGACTGACGGCTTTGCAGAAAGCCCTGTATTTGCTCTTGGATTCACCTGTCATCCATGCGGCACACACGCCTGTATGCCTCACGGACAAAGTTTGCCGGATACGGATCGTTATTTTTTGCCTTCTCGTTCTTGACATTTTTATATGCCTTAAAAAGATCATGACCGCGGATTCACGGTTTCAGAAATGAGAAAGCCGGATGTATTATGAATCAGATAAATGACCAGAAATATGCCCACTGCCAGAATGGAGATGGTCAGGAGAATATCCAGGATCAGGGACGGCTTATAGGTATCGTCATCTATTTGTTTTTCAACCTTCTTGTATCGGACAAAAGCAAGTAACCCCATCAGGGCGCCAAGCGCCACAAGAACGATTCCCAAAAAAGATGAATACCCGAAAGGAGGGGGCGAAGCCTGAACTTCCGGCAGGCCATTATGAGTTAGAAACGATGATATCTGCTTGATGAAAAGGGCAAATTTCACGACAACAAATCCGAATGCCATCACACCAATGCTGGTGCGGATCCATGCCAGAAAAGTTCTTTCATTCGCCATATGGACACGGCGGTTCCGGATTCTTCCGGAGGATTTAACTTCTATTGCATCAGGCATTTTCCCCTGTCCTTGTCAGTCAAAGTCACTGCACGGCAACTGCATGACCCTGTAAAAAGATATTGTTGAAGAAATCGGCTTTTCCCGCTATATAGACATTCAGAAAATAATTTCGCTGTGTTATCGGTCGGAGATAACCTATAGTATTATCTCCTCCCTGCTGCCTTGCGAAATGAATTTTCTGAAAGTCTATAGTAACACCAGACAGTGGATATCTTCATCCATGCTGACAATTTTATTCCCATAATGGAGGCTGACTATGTTTGGAGAACTTTTTTCGCCGATGCATCTGCTGGTTATACTGGCCATTGCGCTGATTGTATTTGGGCCAGGCAAGCTTCCCGAACTGGGCACTTCCCTGGGTAAGGCTATCAAGGAGTTTAAAAAGATCATGGATCACCCGGACAAACCTTCCTGACGCGAATCCGCGGGTAAGTCCATTCAGTGGATATGCCCAGTGCCTGCAGGTTCCGGATGCCTTCCGGAAGATAACGACCTACGGTATCCACTCCGTGTGAATCATCTCCGGGAGCCATGGCAATCGACAACTCACGGACCTTTTCCAGTATGCACCGGGAAACATAGGGCTCCGGTGCACCTTTGAACAGGGCACGGACATTGTAATCAAGCATCAGTCCCAGTGAGGCGATGGCTTCCAGGTTGCGGCAGATGCGTTGCCAGACGGATGGCATCTTCAGACGTGAAGGGTAGTCCGGATCAAATATCCGGATGAGATCGAAATGCCCAACCACAGACGGCTGAAGGGTTTGAATCATCTCGTACTGCAAATCAAAATAGGAAAGGTACAGGCGCTCTATGCCGCCTGAAACCGATACCGCCTGCGCGTATTCGGATGGGTTCATATCGATGGGGATATTGGCCACATGATGAACTGAACCCACGACATAATCCAGCCGGAATTGATCCTGCAGGCGTCTTGCATAAGTTACGGCACCGTCATAGGCCTCGGTTTCCATGCCCACCCAGATGGGCAATCGGCCTCTGTATTTGTCCTGAAGCTCCCGGCAATGGGTCACATACCGTGAAAAACGACTGAGCATGGAATCCGCCGTCAGTCCGGCTGCCAGTTCATCCGGATAAAGAAACGCATTGCTGACGGCCGGCATGTGCTCGGTAATGCCGATCCATGCAAATTTTTGATCGCAGTACGCCTGAACGATGTCGTCCAGGGAATCCATGGCGTGCTGGCTGTAGTCGGCACTATGCCCGCCGTGAACAGATACGAACGGCGGCAAAGGTTTCAGTAACGGTTGCCTGGTGTCATCTTGAATCATCAGAAAGGCTCACCAGTTTGACGGGAACCGGCTTGACCCGCCAGATTTCCTCGCAGTATTCTTTAATTGTCCGGTCGGAAGAAAAATGACCCATCCGGGCTGTATTCATAATGGACATTCGGATCCATTGATCCCGATCCAGATATGTCTGGCTGACCCTGTCCTGGCAGGCCAGATAATCTTCATAATCCGCCAGAACCATAAAACGGTCATCAGAGAGCAGATTATCAACTATCGGACGGAAGATTTCTTTATTTCCCCGCGAGAAGATGCCCGTTCGAATGGCATCGACAGCCTGGTGAAGTTCTGGTTGGTTTTCATAAAATTTTATAGGAGCATAGCCCCTGCTCCTGAGATTTCTGACTTTCTGGGCATTCATTCCGAAAAGAAAAAAATTCTCCTCCCCCACGGCGTTCCGGATCTCGACATTGGCCCCGTCCAGCGTACCGATGGTCAACGCTCCGTTCATGGCAAATTTCATGTTCCCGGTTCCCGAGGCTTCCATTCCGGCAGTTGATATCTGTTCGCTGATATCGGCCGCGGGATAAATCCACTGGCCGTTCTTGACATTGAAATTGGGGAAAAATATGACTGCCAGCCGGCCTTTTACATCCGGATCGTCATTGATTTTTTCGGCAATGGCCAAAATCAGTTGAATGATCAGCTTGGCCATGGCATAGCCGGGGGCCGCCTTGCCTCCAAAAATAAAAGTGCGGGGGACGATATCCACATCGGGATTTTCTTTGATCCGGTTATAAAGCGTTATGATATGGAGTACGTTCAGGTGCTGGCGCTTGTATTCATGGATTCGCTTGACCTGGATGTCAAACAGGGTATCCGGATCGATAATCGTGTCATAGCGCTCTTCAAACATGAATGCCAGAGATTCCTTGTTGGATCGTTTGGCGGCTGCCCATTTCTTCCTGAATTCCGGATCATCGGCAAAAGGTTCCAGCTCCCGTAGCCGATCCAGATTCTTGAGCCATCCGTTGCCGATGGTGCGTGCAATCAGGTCAGTCAGTGCCGGATTGCTGAGACCGATCCAGCGCCGCGGAGTAACCCCGTTGGTCTTGTTGCTGAATTTTTCCGGCCAGAAATCGTAGAAGTCGTTCAATACCTCTGACTTAAGCAGTTCGGTGTGAAGGTTGGCCACACCGTTGACTGCATAGCTGCCCACCGTAGCCAGATGCGCCATGCGGATCTGTTTGACCGCTCCTTCTTCTATGATTGACATGCGGGAGAGCAGGGCAACATCTCCCGGATATCGAAGGGCGATTTCATCCAGAAACAACCTGTTGATCTCAAATATAATTTCGAGATGCCGCGGAAGCAGCCTTCCGAGAATTTCCGATGTCCATTTCTCAAGGGCCTCCGGCATCAACGTATGGTTGGTGTAGGCAAAAGTATTCTGTGTGATACGCCAGGCCCGCTTCCATTCCATGCCGTGTTCATCAACCAGCAGGCGCATCAGCTCGGCTATGGCAATGGATGGATGGGTATCGTTGAGCTGAATGGTAAACTTTTCGTGAAAATGGTCGATATCTCCGCCCATGAACCGGGTGTGAATGTGGATCATATCCTGAAGCGAGCAGGATACAAAAAAATACTGCTGTTCCAGCCTGAGTTCCTTGCCCCTGATCTGTTCATCATTGGGATACAAGACTTTAGTGATATTTTCCGAGGCCATTTTCTGGCGCACTGCACCGTAGTAATCCCCCATATTGTATACGCTGAAATCAAAGGATTCGATAGCTTCAGCGCTCCACAGCCGCAGCAGATTGGCCGTATTGACTTTGTATCCGAGTATGGGAGTGTCATAGGCTATTCCTTTGACAATGCGGTCCGGTATCCACCGGGAGCGTGGCCGGCCATTTTCGTCAGTATATTTTTCAGTGCGGCCGCCAAGCCGGACAGGGTAGTTTACCGTTGGACGGGCAATTTCCCACGGATTGTCATGATGCAGCCATTTATCCGTCAGTTCCACCTGTCTGCCATCCCTGATTTCCTGACGGAACATGCCGAACTCGTAACGAAGCCCGTAACCGATGGCCGGTATTTCCAGGGTAGCCAGAGAATCCATGAAGCAGGCTGCCAGTCTGCCCAACCCTCCGTTGCCCAGTCCGGGTTCCGGTTCTTCATCCATAATGTCGTAAATATCAAAACCCGCCTTGGCCGTTGCTGCCCGTACCAGTTCGAAAATTCCCAGATTGATCAGATTGTTGCCCAGATGCGGGCCCGGAAGGTATTCTGCAGACAGGTATCCGACGGTTCGACATTTTGTTTTCAGATAAGTTTCGGATGTACTGAGCCATCGATGGACTATACGGTCACGAATGGAATAGGCCATTCCCATGTAAATATCGTTTATACCTGCATGAAAAGGAAATCGGCACCGGCCCAGCACCAGATTGTCCAGAAACGCCTGCCGAAGTTCACTGAGTCCGCTTCCTGTTCTCACTCTGGAAAGTGCGGCTATCGATTTTTTGCCGGCAGAGGTTATCTGCTCTGTGTCAGAGTCGGCAAATTCTGTATTCATAGTGTTTGAGACTTTCATAAAACGTTCCTTTTTTATTCATGAAAAAGCATATCCAGACCTAAATCGCAGGAATCCCCCCCGGATGCGGCTGACCATGCATGATGAATAATTTATTCCAGCATGTTACCCAATATCCTGTCAGCCAGATTGTATTATTACCGGATGGATTAAAATGATAGATATCTTCTGTTAGCTATCTATTAGGATCTGAATAGATAATAATATCTGTGGTCAGGCCAGAAGGTGTTTCAGCAGAATTCTGATAGTGAGTTTTCATTAGATGGTTACTCATAATAGTCAATAGATCTTGTGGCAAGAGTTGACTTTTTCAGGATCAGCCTTTAATTTTATTTTGAATTATATAGTTCCGCTGAACTCTGTGCAAGCATTATTAAAGGGATGCAGTTGAATCAGAACATGTGAGATATGGATGGATAGTTATGGAAGCTTACCTGTTGTTATCATTGTTCGGAATGTTTATCGGGGTGTTCGGTACACTGATCGGCGCCGGAGGCGGCTTCATTCTTGCACCGGTATTGCTGCTGCTTTATCCGCATGAACGCCCGGAAATCATCACCAGCATTTCTCTGGCAGTGACATTTGCCAATGCCCTTTCCGGATCGACGGCGTATGCATTTTCAAAACGCATCAATTACCGGTATGGCCTTATTTTCTCTGCCGTTTCGATTCCCGGTGCTGTTATAGGAGCCATGAGTACATCATATTTACCCCGGCGGCTGTTCGACATCATATTTGCCGGCTTGCTGATTCTTGCATCCATTTTCATTTTCTTCAATGGTTCTTCGGAATCTGCTGTTCATGAAGAGAGGGATATTCATCTGTCGACGAAACTTCTGGTAGAGGGGCTGTTGATCAGCGTGCTGGTGGGCTTCATATCCAGCTTTCTGGGAATTGGCGGCGGAATTATCCATGTTCCGGCACTCACCGGCATACTCGGTTTTCCCGTTCATATTGCTACGGCAACCTCCCATTTCATCCTGGCAATTGTCACTTTTATAGGCATGATGGTTCATATTCTGAGTGGTACATTCGATCATGGAATTCACCGGGCGATGTCGATAGCCTCAGGCGTATTGATCGGCGCCCAGTTTGGTGCCATCCTGTCTTCAAGAGTCAAAGGCACCATAATCATCCGGGCATTGGCTGCAGCATTGTTTATGGTTGGCGTCAGGCTGATCATTCAAGCCCTGTAACCCTCGGGTGCATGATTGCTCCTATAGTTTGATGAATTGCCAAAACGCGAATTTCAGCCTGTGCAGAATTTCATAATTGCATTATGAACAGCAGGTCTGAATTGTCGTATGAGGATATTGTAACGGGAAGGATGAACGCGGTTGGTCAGCAGGATGACAATGACTGAATCCTCAATATCTATCCAGAACGAACCACCTGTATACCCCAGGTGCCCTATGCTGGTTTCGGGAAAATAGCGGCCACAACTGGAGTTGACCGGTGAAGGCATATCAAACCCCAGCGCCCTTCCCGATGAACCCTGTTTGGACCAGAATGTTTTTAATACCGCAGAATCAAATAAAAATCGGTCTGTCTTTTCAGCATAATCGGATACCAGAATCAACAGCAGCTTCCCGACATCGCCTGCTGTTCCAAAAAGTCCGGCATGACCATCAATGCCGCCGACGATATAGGCATTGTCATCATGAACCTCCCCTTTCAGCAGTTTGTTCCGCCAGGGACAAAATTCAGTTGCAGCCATGTCATAATGAGACGAGTCTCTTTCCCGCAGCATCAAATCAATAAAAAACAACCGGTCCAGCCCTAACGGACCGTAAACATATTCTGCAATCAGCCGGTCTAACCGCTCTCCCATAACCGTTTCAAGTATCCAGCACAACACCATGAATCCCAGATCGCTGTAAAGCCCCTGACTGCCCGGCGTGTAAATCAACATTTCCTGACTCAGCAATTTTCGCAGATTTTTTTTTCGTTCCAGCCCGGAGACTTTCATCAGCTCGAGATAATAGGGACGATAAGCCGGGAGTCCTGAACAATGCGCCAGAAGATGCCGGATCGTCACCTGCGGCATGAGCGGATCTGAAAAGCAGGGCAGAATGGATGTTATGTGCTGATCCAGATTCAATATGGATTTCTGGACAAGCTGCATCAGCAGCAAGGTCGTAGCCAGCGGCTTGGTCAAAGATGCCAGATCGAATACCGTATCCCTGGTCATCGAACTGCCGGAGAAGATATCTGCATATCCATAGGCTTCAAAAAAAATGACCTGATTTTCTCTGGCAACCCAGAGAACTCCGCCGGGGAAAACCTGCTGCTCAACCGCTTCACGCATCATATGATCCACATGCTTCATATCCAGGCGCCTTTATGCCAATCAACCAAAGAATACAGCCTGCTGATCAGCATCCATGACGGCTTCAAGGCCGAAGGGAACGGGACTGTTTTCAGCATCATGCCCGATATCGAATCCGGATAGAACCGGGATATTCATCGGGATAAACATCCGGGAAAATATTTCATGGAGTTCGTCCATATCTCCGCAATGGCTGAAACGCCCGATCCCCAGTCCGCAAAGTCCCTCAAATACTCCGGCAAAATTCATCTGGGTGAGCATTCTATCAATACGGTAGGGTTTTTCTCCCGTATCTTCAACAATCAGGATATTCCCGTTGAACATGGGCTGAAAAGGTGTTCCGACCAGATGACACAGCGTTGTCAGGTTTCCGCAGACTATCCGGCCGGACGCCCTTCCGGAATTCAATGTTATTCCATTTTCAAGCCGGATGGATGTCATTTTGTCTGCTGTCAGTGCAGTGTAGACGGATGAAAGTGTTTTTGAACCGGCGGTCGCGAGGGTCGTTATCACCGGGCCATGAAAAGAAATCAGACCTGAACGTGTATAAAGCGAAAGCAGAAGTGCCGTAATATCGCTGAACCCCATTATCAGCTTGGGATGCTGCCGGATGGATGTATAATCCAGATACGGCAGAACCCTCATGGACCCATACCCGCCCCTGGCGCAAAGAATGGCCTGAATGGATTCATCCGCAAATGAGGCATTGATCTGATCAGCCCGATCCCTGTCTGACCCGGCAAGATATCCGGATTTATTATAGACGCTATCAGGGATATTTATTTTAAACCCCATGCTTGCCAGAACCTGAATGCCGTTATTAAAACGCGTGAGGTCAAAAGGGCTGGCAGGTGCAATAATTCCAATCGTATCCCCATGCATCAGATGCGGGGGGACTGATTTATCCGGGCAATTCACTGTCATGTGAACCTCATTTTAATGGGATTGTGTTTTTTCCGGTTTGATAACTACTGTCCTGACACTGCCTGGCAGCCCCATACCCAAATAATTATTTTGCGCTTTTAAAGTTGAAATCAATCCAAAGCCTTTAGCGTTTATGGCCTGCCCCAAATCCACAACATCCCGCGGGGTTCCTTTGCCGTCATATATATGTAATATCTGCAGCGCCGGATTATAACTCACATATCCATCATCCAGTGCCCCTATCAGAGAGCATTCACCAAAGGTGCAACGCCGTGAGGGAGAAACGACGGCAGGAAAACTCAGGACTTCACGTCCTTCTTTGATATCAATGAGATGCAGGCTCTGCCGGGCTGAAGCCAGCAATAATTTGTCATCTGAAATCCTGGCTATTCCTGTCCAGGGTTCTTTGACCGGAATTTCAGCGGATTGGTCATTAAGCAGTGTGCCGTTAATCGGATCAACTATCCACCAATGCCCGTTGATGCGCTCAGCACAATTAAAGCCAATTCGGTTTGGCGTGGAAATCTGCAATCCGAACTGCGGTTCAGACAGGGAATCTGTCAAGCCCTTTTGATTCAGGAAAGCTGTGTAGCCTTGTCTGTTAATCAGGTTGATCTGCTGTATCCTGCCATTGTCATCCTGGTCCGCACTGATCCCAGCAATGCCGGCAAAATTGACTATTCTTTTGCCCCATTCGAACTGATCCCATGAGGCTGCTATCCAATCCGGAAGACCGTTTTCAGTTTTCTGTCCAGACAGGGTCAAGTGAAAAGGCACCAGCTCCGACTTTTTTTCTGTACAGAGGATAACCCGGTCAGAGGAATCAACCGAAGGGGTGTATTGCTGATTCAGCTCTTTTAATAAAGCAAAAACTTTTTCCCGCTGACGCCACGGGGTTCTCACCTGAATGCCGTCTACCTGACTGAGCGGGGTTTTGAATCGAGTCAAAAAGCCGCCTTCTGATTGCAGGCGATCAGCAAACCAGACCTCCCATTGCGTTGGGCATTCAAAATGCCACAGGATTTCCTCCGCACCCGACTTTTCAATCGATTGAATCAAATATTCAGCAAAATTCGTCTTTGTCCCATCGAAAATAGTTCCTATATTCGGGGGTTCCTGATTAAAATTATTCCATAGCGGATAAAATTGAACAAAGTTTCGAAGCCGTTTTGCATTGAGTGCACCCAATCTGCCATATAGATACAATCCTCCGGGGCATGTTGCATTCTCACGCTCCAGATCCGTGTCAAACAATACGACAATATGGTTCTGTTCGATTTCTTTTTGAAATATTTCCCCTGTTTGGTAACAATGCAGACATGTCAACCCATCGCCGAAGCCGCTTTCTCCAAAGGGGATCACTGTGCCAGAGATGGGGGGCAATGCACGATGTAATCCAAACAGCGTCCATGCTGAAAAAATGCCGAATATAAAAAAACATCCGATTGCTGTTATTTTTGATGCCCGGGGGTTCCATGATTTCGCAAGCATTTCCTGGAGACCCAGGCATCCCGCAGCAGCCCAAGCACACCATGCAGTATCAAACACCAGCAATCGCCGGGCAGTTGGCACACTTAATACGGGTAAAGCAAGCCCCATCAGCGCCATAATCAACCAGGGGGAGTATCGCAGCGGATGCCTCAGCATGAAAATCCCCCCGAATGCGCCCAGCAAACTGACAGGTAATAAGCACAGTCCTCCGGAACGCAAATTCCAGAACCCTTTCCCGTCATCTCCGCCACTGCGTTCCTTCCAGAAATAGACTCCCAAACTTTTGGGCAATTCACTCCTGATATTGAGTTCTGTCTGTTTGAATACCTCCGCCAGATTATTCTCATTGCGGTTCCCGACATATCCGGGATAGCTTGGCCATAAGGTGGACAGGGAGTTTCTCTCGTTTCCTATGTGGGTCAGGACATAACATGATACCAAAGTCATCAGAAGAACGAGGCTCAGTGTGATGTAATGTTTCCACAATGCCCGTCTGGTCCACAATCCATACCAGATAATGAACACAGCCAGTGGGATAGCCACACGTGCTGCATAATACTGATACATACTCGTCCAAGCGGCTATCCCTGTGATTATGCATAATATTTTACGCTGTTTTGTTCCAGCAAGCGCTGCCAGCCACATCACAAGCAGGACATGAGTCACACCGGTGATATAAATGCCGCCAAGGCGCGACCAGAGGATATTGAGTGGAGAAATGGCTAATAATCCGGCAAATACTAACCCGAACCGGGTGTCATGCAGCGTTCTGCCTGCAGCATAGGCCAAGAAAATACCCGTTACACCAAACACTGCACCTACCAGTAGCGGAAGATAAAAGGCTGAGCCTATGACAACCTGAAACAGAATAAAAACAGGCAGATATATTGCAAAATCCTGAGACTGTGCCTGAAACGTCTGCAGAAAATGCCACCAATGCCTGAATAAATCCCCTTTCTCCAGTACCTCTTCAACATATAATGGCGCCATGTGGGAAAACACAAAAGGAGCGGTTACTGTTTCGTTCCAGCCATAAACACGCAATAACAGACTGAACAGCAGTATGATCCCGATCAATAGTTCTGTCTGCCATGCAAGTAATTTCATTCTGATAGGTGAATAACCATTCGAAGGCATATTTTATTTCAACCCCATGATGATTGCTCGGTAAAAAGTCCAGATAGTTTACCCCTGAAAAGGGGTTCAAGCAACGTATTTGGTTAATATATTTGACATAGAATGGATTAACCCGTAAAATTTCAAAAGATATGAAACCGATTCAATCCATCTTACTGATTAATCCTGACTGGACAGGAATCAACAGGCAGAAGCAATTTCAGCTTAAACGAATCTGGCCTCCGCTTGAC
>Ga0118677_10014245_pt1 | contig 11268 bp, 8 predicted proteins | sample AliMusrvi5mmetaG_FD_86154 | JGI IMG/M metagenome (GOLD analysis project Ga0118677, IMG submission 86154)
GCCCAGTCCGGCCAGGACTGGGAGACTACGCGCTTGGAGGGGGCCGACTCCAAAGAAACGAAACACCGGTTGGATCAACAACGCGTAACCGGGGGTCCGCAAATCTACGACGGATTCAGTGTTTGTGGGCGGGAACGTGGGGTTGCGAATGTGGCCTTCGGTCAGAAGGGAATAGGGGCCGATACAATACCAACTCTCGTCCTCAACCCACCGGGTGTGGAGAAGTGGTAGCACTTGTGCCAGGAACAAGAGACACGCGGCGCTGAGTAGAATCCAAGCCTGACGAGTGTTGATGGTGGAGGAAGGCATAAGATGTCTCTGATGAACGACCGGTTAGCAGTTGGGGGCCGGTGCGCTTGGCGGCGGGGATGTGAAAACCGGCCGATTCGATTCCGGCGCAACCGGTCCGGGAGTGCGTATTTGGGCGGGGGGTAGCGTGCGAATCACCTGCTCAATGATGAACAACGGGCGCCCTTTGCTTTGCTCGTAAAGCCGGCCAAGATATTCGCCAAAAATACCCATTAAAACTTCCAGATTGTATTATTCTGGCAACATCACTTTGGCTGAACATACCTTTAATTACTGCGGATTCTGATTTTAAGAAGATTGATATTGCCGACCTAATTTATTTTAAGCGATAATGGATCCTAAAAAAATTAAAGCAACAAAATTTAGGCTCTGCTTACTTGTAAACTTCGGTACACCATCCTTAACCTATTACCGGGTTGTCAATTAATTCCATGCAAAGTCAATTCGTGCAATTCGTCCAAATTCGTGAAATTCGTATTTTATTGTAATTCGTCCTAATTCGTGCAATTTCTTTAAATAAATAACGTCAAAGCTACAAAACTCAAGCTTGGTCTACTTATTAACTTCGGTACACCATCCTTAACCTATTCCCTTAGTTGTCAATTAATTCCATGCCAAGCCAATTCGTGAATCGAAGATCAGCGTAGCTAAATTCGTATTAATTCGTGAATCGAAGATCAGCGAAGCTAAATTCGTATTTTACTGTAATTCGTATAAATTCATGTATTTCGAATCAATTCTTAATTATCTTTGAACATAGAATATAAAAAAATGAAAACTGTTATTGTCAATATTCCTGAAGATAAAGAAAAGTTTTTTTTGTCTTTACTGAAAGAATTTCGTTTTAAAGCACATGTTGTATCGGATGAAGAAAAAGAGGATACTGCTTTACTAAAACTTATGCATGAACGAGAAAATGAAGAAGCATTTTCTGTTGAAACGACAGAAAATATTTTAGATTCTCTTTTAAGAAAGTAAGGCCATGCTGGTAACAGTAAAAAAATCCTTCAACAAAGACATTGAGAAATTAAAGGATAAGAAACTGGCAACAAAACTTAAAGAAGTTATTGAAGCCTTGCAAAAAATACAAACACTTGCAGATTTCCCAAATACCAAAAAGATAAAAGGTTCTGCAAATGCCTATCGCATAAGAATTGGTGATTTTAGATTAGGTTTTTTCGTAACCGACAACGCAATTGAATTAACAATTTTTGTGCATCGAAAGGACATTTACAAAATATTCCCGTAAAAACCTACCGCTTATACTAACCTGGCATATTGACAGAATACTGCCTGCATCAATATAACTTGGTTGGGATTAAACAACAAATGCGGACAAAAAAAAATTATGTGGACAAAAAAAGCTATCAAAAACCTGGGCAATTAAAAAAATTTAACTCGGGCGTAATAAGGTATCCCATCCTTAACGTATTACCGAGTAGTCAACTAATTCCTAGCATAGACAATTCGTGACATTCGTTTAAATTCGTGAAATCCTTTTCAATATTATTCGTCCAAATTCCCCGATGCCCCCCGCTGAAACAGGGCAGGCAGGGGCAGGAAATGTAATCTACATTCCATGAAGATTGTTGTTTATAAATGCAATTACAGAAAGCCGTTTCATAAAAATTTGGTATCTTTGACTAGTAATAATAGATCAATGAACAGTCCTGAAATAAAGCAGTTTATCCACCAGCATAGTAACCTGTTTTGGTACACTCCTGAAGATAGAAAAGAGGAAATAAGTCCTGAATTACTAGTTGAAACAATTTTTAACTATGGAGATTTAAATGACGTCAGGAAACTTATTGAGATCATGGGGATTGAAGGGTTATCTGAGATATTCTATGGTCTTGAGGGCCGTAAAAAATTGAACTATTATCCGGAAATCTATCATTTTTTCTCAATTCTGATTCAGAGATATGCACATCCAAATATTTAATTATAATCAGAATCAACTCTTGCCGCTTGTAAAACAGTTCAAAAGAGAGTTTTATCTGGTGGGAGGAACGGCGATTGCCTTGCATATAGGAAAACGGAGCTCTATTTTATTTTAAAAGAGCATTTCACCATTAAACAAATTTCAGAAAGAACAACCAAGCTTTTTGGTCAGTTATTCTCAGAAAAACTTTTCAGGGCTCAGTTAAGTTATTTTGATGATATAGATTATACAGAACCTATTGAATACCTTGTTCAAACAATATCAGACGATGAAATTAAAAACTTTTTGATCGACAAGGCAATCGATATCTTTGATGAATAACCGTTTAGCCTTTGTGTAATTCTCTTAATTTTTGACATTAACATCTTAATGCAATTTCTTATAATTATATTCACCTAAACCAGTTGCATAACCATTCTTGTAATTCGTGTAATTCGTCCTAATTCGTGAAATCTTTTTCAATGTAATTCGTCCAAATTCGTGAAATCTTTTTCAATGTAATTCGTCCAAATTCCCCGATGCTCGGGGCAGGCAGTGAAATCTTTTTCAAAGTAATTCGTATTTTATTGTAATTCGTGTAATTTTTTCCCCATGAAAATAACCTGCATTGGCGCCGGATATGTCGGTGGGCCTACTATGGCTGTAATTGCTGATAAATGTCCAGAGATTGAAGTTACGATTGTGGACATAAATCCCAAACGTATTGCAGCCTGGAATGATGAGAACTTAGACAATATTCCAATTTACGAACCGGGATTAAAAGAGATCGTAGCAAAGACACGTGGAATAAACCTTTTTTTCTCCACTGATGTATCAAATGCCATTCGTAATAGTGATATTATATTTATATCAGTAAACACCCCGACCAAAACATATGGTGTAGGGAAAGGGATGGCTGCTGATTTGAAATATATAGAATTATGTGCAAGACAAATTGCCGATGTTGCAACCGGGAATAAAATTGTGGTTGAAAAATCGACATTGCCCGTTCGAACTGCACAATCGATAAACGCAATATTAAAGAACAATAATAAAGGATTACAATTTCAGGTTCTTTCCAATCCGGAGTTTTTAGCTGAAGGAACAGCCATTGAAGATTTACAAGCTCCGGACCGGGTTCTTATTGGTGGCGAGCAGACCCCGGAAGGACTAAAAGCTATCGAAGTATTAACCGGCATTTATGAACACTGGGTTCCTCGTGATCGTATTCTCCAAACTAATGTATGGAGCAGCGAACTCTCAAAACTGGCCGCAAACGCATTTTTGGCTCAAAGAATATCAAGTATCAACTCCATTTCGGCATTATGCGAACGAACTGGAGCTGATATTGATGAAATAGCACGCGCAATTGGAGCAGACAGCCGTATTGGTCCAAAATTCTTAAAGGCTTCAGTTGGTTTCGGGGGTTCGTGCTTTCAAAAAGACATCCTTAATCTGGTCTATTTATGCCGACATTTTAATCTACCGGAAGTTGCCAATTACTGGGAACAGGTAATAAAAATGAATGATTACCAGAAACACCGTTTTGCGAAGCAGATCATTGACACCTTATTTAATACTGTTTCAGGCAAGAAAATCGCGATGTTAGGCTGGGCATTTAAAAAGGATACGAATGACACACGTGAATCGGCAGCTGTTTACGTTGCGAATGAATTACTGAATGACAGAGCAGAAATCCATGTTTACGACCCCAAAGTTACTAAAGAGCAAATTTTAAATGACTTAAAATACCTTTCTAAATCCAGCCATTCTACTTATGGTGATCAGATTAATACATCCGTAGACGGTGAGTTGGAAGGAGTGATTTTTATTCACAATGAACCTTATGGTGCAATGAAAGATGCTCATGCTATCGCAATAATTACAGAATGGGATGAGTTTTTAACATACAATTGGCAAAAGGTTTATAACAATATGCTTAAACCAGCTTTTATCTTTGATGGATGGATTGGAATCAAGAGGAAAAGTTATCGTTATAGGGGCTACAAACATTCCAAATTCTATCGACCCTGCTCTCCGAAGACCGGGGAGGTTCGATCGCGAAATCTCTATCTCCATTCCAGACAAGAAAGGGAGGCTTGAGATTCTTCATATCCATACCCGTGGTATTCCCCTCTCGATGGATGTAGACATGGAACGACTGGCAGAAATAACTCATGGTTTCGTAGGAGCTGATCTTGAAGCATTAGCCCGTGAAGCTGCAATGACCGCATTGCGAAAGATCCTTCCTCAGATCGATTTCGAAATGTCAGAAATTCCATATGAGGTGCTTATGTCGCTCGAAGTTACAATGGATAACTTTCTGGATGCAATGAAAGAGGTTGAGCCATCGGCCATTCGGGAAGTTTTCGTGGAAGTGCCTGATGTAAAGTGGGATGACGTTGGAGGTTTGGATGAAATCAAAGAAGCGTTAAAAGAGACAGTTGAGTGGCCATTACAATATGCCGAACTGTTTAAAAAAGCAGATACTAAACCCCCAAAAGGGATTATTCTTCACGGCAGACCTGGGACCGGCAAAACCTATCTTGCAAAAGCATTGGCCAGTGAAAGCGGGGTAAACTTTATTTCAGTAAAAGGACCACAGATTTTAAGCCGCTATATTGGGGAATCAGAAAAGGGTGTACGGGAATTATTCAGAATGGCCAAACAAGCCTCCCCATGCATCCTGTTTCTGGACGAAATCGACAGCCTAACCCCACGACGCACGAATGATGGGTCCGGGTCAGGAGTCATTGAAAGGGTCATAGGCCAATTTCTTACCGAAATGGATGGGATAGAAGATCTTAAAGGAGTTATTGTATTGGCGGCTACTAACCGGATTGATCTGATTGACCCGGCCCTACTTAGAAGCGGCCGCTTCGATCTGATCTTCGAATTGCCAACTCCAGACGCTAAAACAAGGGAAAAAATATTCGAAATTCATACTCGAAACAAACCTCTAGGAAAGAAAGTACTGCTGCAAAACCTGGCAAAGGAAACAGAAGGCCTTACAGGTTCGGATATTGAATTCATCTGTCGTAAGGCAGCTATGCTTGCCATACGCAACCTGATTGATAAGAATCGTGGCAAACCGGATGAAATGACGGGCGAAATCGTCATTCTGGAAAATCACTTCGATGAGGCTATCAAGCTTGTTTTAAAACAAAATTCAACCAAAAAACATTAGAAACACCAGAAACAATAAAACCTAAAGAACAATAGAAACCCTTAAACCAAATAAACATGACGACAAAAGGTATATATATCTACGGAATTATCCCAAACTTCTATAGTGCAGATATGTTCAGGTCACTTGACGATTCAGGGGTTTATGCAATAGCATTCCAGAATGTTTCTGCTATTGTTTCTGACAGGGAAAGTACCCTTCTGGATTACACTGACAGGGAAACACTAGGACATCTGCTGATTTATCATCAGAAGACTATTGAATCACTTATTGGTAACGGGTTTAACATGATTATCCCTATGCGGCTCGGTACAATAATGAATTCCAAGGCAGACGTTATCAGAATTCTGGAGAATGGGCATGAACTTATAATGGATGTTATGAAAAAGATGCAGTTTCTCACTGAAATTGATATTGCCGTAACCTGGGCAGATTTCTCCGAAATACTCGGTGAAATTGCCGCTGATCCTGAGGTGCTTGCTTTGAAAGATGATATCTTACAGCATAATGGAGTTTTATCTCATCTCGATCAGGTAAAAATGGGGATGTTGGTGCAGGCGAAATTAAAAGAAAAAAACCAGGGTGTTGAACTGAATATTCTTGACTCACTGTCCGCCTTCAGTACGGACATCAAAACCCATGAGGTAATGAACGACCAAATGATTACCAACTCTGCATTCCTTTTAAACAGAAATAAAGTGGAGAGTTTTGAAAAGGTCATAGATAAACTGGATGAAGAATATAACGGGTTATTAAACTTCAAACTGGTAGGACCCCTCCCATGTTATAGCTTTTTCACGATCGAGATGCAGCTCCTTGACCCGGATCATATCGAGCTGGCAAAGAAAGAACTTGGTCTGAGTGAAGAGACGACGGAGAACGAAATAAAACAGCTCTATCTCGGTAAAGCCAGATTATGCCATCCCGACATAAATCCCGGTAATGAAGAAAATTTCGCCCGGATCAATAAAGCATATCATACAATGCTTGACTATTCTGTTGCGGCCAGGCAATCTTCAAAAGGTGTATCAATTCCTCTGTCAAAGGAAAAAATGATTAATAATCTGTTTTTAATGTTCGCGATCCTAAATACATGTTTTTGGGAATCCAAGCATAAAGGTAAGGATTTTGTAAAAAGTACTAAAATAAAAAACTTGTTTTATTTTATTTTTATGTACAAGAAAATATTGCACATAATAATATTGCACATATTCGTAGCAAACGATGAGAATTGAGGGAGCCCCCAGATATCACATAAGCAACACTACTACAAACTCCCCCAGCAGTCCTGGTCATGAGTAGTCACGCTTAGAGTTCTAGGGAGATTTCTCATTTGTCAAAGGTATCTGAATATACCTTTAAATTTCTCTTCTTTTTGCCGTAGCTGTTCGCTTGTCGCTGTAATAGCTGTTCGCTTGTCGCTTGGCTGTTTTTTTCTGTTCACTTCCAAACCTTTGATGGTTTACGACTGGATGTGAATTATAGATTCTTCGTGCCACCATGTGGCTTCAATTTGAAGAGAGTTGCTACAACTGAAATTCATTGGTTGAAAGCGTGTGCGTCGCATTTTCAATCTTCAGTCGGGTATCCCGCTTTCTCGCTGAGCCAATCAGAAACAAGTTTGTTTTTTCCGATAGCAAAGTACGCATGATATGCCATATGTTGGTGTCAAGTGCGCATTAATTGCCATATGGTGTTGTCAAAATTTCAACCATTCGATCATCCGCAAGCAGATGTTCTAGATTAAAAAATCCTGCGTGTGCTGGGATATGTTATTGCGAGAAATATCAAAAGCAAGATACTCATTTTTTGGAAAGTAGGCGGGGCGAAGGTTAGTGTCCACCGTGTGAGGTTTAAAACTCTTCTTGGTTTATGACTTTCCAACTGGGATTTTTGCAAGAAAAAAATTTTCAATTCCATTCCCAGTTTTATTTGACTTTTCTGGAATGTAACCAATGTCCGTATTCAGTTCCAGTGCACGAACTTTGTGAAAATTGTACATTAGTTTGTTTCCATGACCACATAAGTTAGCCTCCAAGTATGCGCATAGATAAACCCCAGCAATAAGTGTTCTTTATGATATTTTTACACTTTTGTTCTAACAATCAATTGCTTGATGTTTTTGCTGTTGGCAAATGCAATTTTGAATGATACATTGCTGAAAACTTTTTCAAAAGTTTTATTTTTGCATAGGTTTATTTTTTGTTCCTCCAGAATCTGCATAATGGTTTCTTTGAACGGTTCAGCATAGCTTGGCATAACCCAGTAGATGTTCTGGGTTTTTTGGTTTTCATCTTCTGCTTTTGCTTTCATCGTTCTTCTTCGTCGCTCTTCTTCCTCCAGGACTTCTTTTTCTGCCATGGTTTCCCGGCTTGTTGTTTCTGCTGTTGTTGCTGCTGTTGTTGCTGTTTTTTCCAAGAGAAACCCGGAATGAAGTTTTTCCCGAGGTAACCCCTGAGGGACAACATTTGAAATGTCTGTGGCTTGTTTCTTGACAGGTAAGTTTTGAACTTCTTGATTGTTCGTACCTCTTTGGTGAGGTATCATGGGAAAAAGACTTTTGTCGTTGTTGGAAAGAACGTTGTCTGCCAAACGACTTCTTTTCGTTTTTAGGCTTGCCGCCTTTTTCTCTAGCAACGTCTGACAAGCAGAGTGAGAGAGAGAAGAATCAGATACTTTTTCCGTCATTAACTTTTCGCGATTCTCGTATTTTAATGTTGCGAACTGTTTTCTTAGCCATATCTTTTTGAACCCGCGGTTCCTAAGCCTCGAAAAAAACTTCGTTCTTATTTTAAGGAAGGTTATTTTAAGCGAATTATATCTGATGTATCTTTTTAATTCGCCTAGCACATAATTTTTAATTGTATGTGACATATGGCCGCTTTTTTGAGGAATATACATGTACCTATTGATTTCTTTTTGAAAAATTCTGAAATCCAAAAATCCATGAGAATAAAATTTATCCCCTTTGTATATATATAAATCCATGTATTCTACATGATTACCAAAAGACCATTTATCGATTTTTATGGTTTTTCTTAGATTGTTGAATTGACTAATCCAATATTCGACATCTTGTTTTGTGCCTTCCATAATGCCGAAACCATCATCGATGAATCTAAGAAAAAGACAAGGCCATTTTAGTTTAACGTCATGTTTACATTTCTTTTTTAATTCCTCTTGCAACATGGCTAAATATAAGTTCGCTAAAATGGGTGCTAAATTAGTGCCCATAATGATTCCGAAGATTTGTTGGAAATATTCTTTATTGAATTCCATAAGGCTGTTTTTAAGCACTATTTCCAAAAGTTCTATGACGAAATGCGCGTTTTGTATTACATTTTGAAATTGAAAAAGAAGTTTTTCCATTATTCGTGACGGATTAAATAGTTATTTGATGAAAATCAGTAAATGGGGTTCAGGTTGTAAAGTTAGCAATCATTCATAACGCAATCCTGTCCCTGAAGTTCAATTTCGAGGGTGGTATGTTCAATTCCGAGTGCTTGCAGTTCTTTCCGGACCCGGGCTTTCAGTATTTCAGTTTCCTTTAAACTCAGGTCTTTAGTGACCTCCAGGTGAATGGTGGCTACATGATAGCTTCCATCCATGGTCCAGAGGTGAAGGTCATGAATATCATTGATATCAGGGACTGTAAGGAGTTGTTTTCTGATTTCTTCCGAGCGGTTAATATCAGGGGTTCCCTGAAGGAGGATCCTGAAAGTTTGGCGAAGGCTCCCAAACAGCCTTACGAGAATGAACAGCGTTATTCCCACTGAAAGCAGCGGGTCGAGAACGGGAAGGTCATAAAATCTCAGGATGATGGATACCAGCAGGACGGCCACCCAGCCCAGCACATCTTCCAGGAAATGGATGGTGATGACTTTCTCGTTCTGTGTATTCCCTGTTTTTAGCCGGATCATGGCCAATCCGTTTACTGAAATCCCGAGTATTGCCAGCAACAGCATACCTGTTGCATGCACCGGCTGGGGATGCAAGATCCGGGGAATAGCTTCAACCAGAATGATGCAGGAACCCGAAAGCAGGATCAGGGAGTTGATCAGGGCTCCCAGCACGGAGAAGCGTTTGTAGCCAAACGAGAACGTTTTATCTCTCTTTCGTCCTGAAAGGCGCTGAAAGTACCAGGCAAGGCCTAAGGCGATGCTATCCCCGAAATCGTGAAGGGCATCGGAAAGTACGGCAATGCTGTTGGTTGCTATGCCTCCTGCAAGTTCCACCAGCGCAAAGCCGGCATTCAGCCAGAATGCATATTCCAGGTTCTTAGGCGGATGCTCATGATTTTCTGAATGACTATGCATCTGGACTTTTAGTTAATTACCGGATAATTTTCAACTTCATTCAATGGAGCCGCGTTTTCAGGATTCTTTTCCATAGATATTCAGCGTCCGCAGCCGGAGGCTGTTTGTGACAACGGTAACTGAACTCATGGCCATGGCCGCACCGGCAATCATCGGGCTCAGAAGGAATCCGGTAGAAGGATACAACAATCCGGCTGCCAGGGGAATTGCAATGAGGTTATAGAAAAAGGCCCAGAAAAGATTCTGATGAATGATCCGGACCACGGCCTTTGAAAGCCTTATTGCAGCTGTAACATGGCTGAGATCGGATTTCATCAGGACTATGCCCGCACTCTCAATGGCCACATCGGTTCCGTTGCCCATGGCAACTCCCAGGTCGGCCTGAGCCAGGGCATAAGCGTCATTGATCCCGTCGCCGACCATGGCAACAACCCTGCCTTCCTGCTGGAGTTCCGCAACCAGTTTTCCCTTTCCTTCCGGCAGTATACTATGGTAGTATTTTTTGATTCCCGCTTGCAGCGCCATGGCTTTTACAGCGGCCTGCTGGTCACCGCTTACCAGGACCGGTTCAATGCCTGCTGTTTTAAAAGTTGCGACTGCATCCGCTGAATTCGGTTTAATGGTATCAGCAATCTCAATGATTGCCAGTAGTTCGTTATTCCGGGCAAAATAAACCAGCGAAGAACCGGCCGGAATCGGATGGGTCTGAGTGTCCGGGTTTATTCCGGAAGCAGCCAGGAGACCCGGGTTCCCCGCTATCCAACTATCATTTCCCAGCAGTGCTTTTACACCCTGTCCGGCAATTTCTTCAAAATGGTCAAATTCGGGAACCGGAACCCGGATGGATGCTTCGTTTTCGGTGAGGTAGCTGCTAACAGCCTTTGCAAGGGGATGATTCGAATGCTGTTCCAATGCCAGCAGGATGGCTAAGTTGCTTGTAACGGAGGGCGAAAGCAAAGTCAGTTTTGAAACCCTGGGTTTACCTTCGGTCAGGGTCCCAGTCTTATCCAGCAGAATAACATTAACCTTACAGGCAATTTCCAGTGCCGACGCATTCCGGATCAGCATGCCTTCGGAGGCTCCCCTCCCAATCCCTGCGATCAGGGCGGTGGGTGTAGCCAGTCCAAGAGCACAGGGACAGGCGATGATCAGCACGCTGATGGTGGAGGTAAAGGCATGGCTCAGGGAATGCCCGAAAACCATCCAGGCAATGAAAGTAAGGGCTGCGAGCAGGAATACCACTGGTACAAAAATACCGGCAATCTTATCCACCAGTTTTTGAATGGGTGGTTTTGTCGACTGGGCTTCATCCACCAGGCGGATGATCTGCGAAAGCAGGGTTTCATTGCCCGCACGGTTTGATTCTGCAACCAGCATGCCCTGCTGGTTAATGGTACCGGCAAACACAGCACTTCCCGCTTCCTTGAACTGCGGAACGGGTTCACCGGTAATGCTGCTTTCATCCACGACCGTATTTCCTGAAATGACCATCCCGTCCACCGGGATTCGGTCCCCGGGCCGGATTGTTACCAGGT
>Ga0118677_10014247_pt1 | contig 11267 bp, 7 predicted proteins | sample AliMusrvi5mmetaG_FD_86154 | JGI IMG/M metagenome (GOLD analysis project Ga0118677, IMG submission 86154)
CCCTCCTGACCGCGGCCGTCCGCGCGTCGGACACGGTCTCGCGGCTCGGTGGCGAGGAATTCATGGTCCTGTGCCCCGACACGACCCGCGCCGGCGCCCACGCCCTCGCCGAGAAGCTCCGCGAGCGCCTCGCGTCCGCCGCCTTCGAGGTCGACGGGCACGTCCTGCACGTCACGGCCAGCTTCGGCGTCTCGGTCCTGCCCGTCGAGGAGGGCCGAGACCCCATCCAGGGCTACGGCGAGGCCGACAAGGCGCTGTACCGCGCGAAGAGCGGCGGGCGCGACCGTGTGGAGGAGGCGCCGTAGACGCCGGACGGCCGCCGTTCCTTGCCCGGGCCGGGCGCTCGGGTCCGTCGTGTGATAGGATGGGCGGGTAGGGACCGAAAGGGATCGACCGGGGGTGAAGCGCTCCCGGCCGCGTTTCCGCGTACCCGTCCGGTCGGAGGGAGACCCATGGAGGACCTGTTCCAGACGCTGTCGAAGGACGCGGGCTATCGTCGCCTGCTGGCGGAGCTGTCGGCGCGCCGCGGCCCCGTCAACGTCACGGGCCCCGCCGACCCGCAGAAGGCCTTCCTGTGCGCCGCGCTCGCCGCGGACGCCGGCGCCGAGGACCTGCGCGCCTTCACCGACCGCGACGTGCTGGTCTTCCGGCCGCGCGAGCTCGGACTCGCCGAGACCGAGGCCTCGAGCCACGAGTCCGAGCACGACCGCATCGGCGTCCTCGACCGACTGCTCGCCGACGCGCCCGACTACGGTGCCGTCGTCGTCGTCGCCTCCGCGGCGCTGCAGAAGCTGCCGCCCGTCGCCGACTTCCGCGCCGCCCGCCTGACCGTCGCCCCCGGCGACGCCTTCGACCCCGTCGACTTCGGCGCACGCCTGACCGCGCTCGGCTACGAGCGCGTCCGCCTCGTCGAGGGGCCGGGGCAGTTCGCGCTGCGCGGCGACGTCCTCGACGTGGCGCCGGTCGGACGCCCGGGTTGCGACGGGCCGGAGGGCCGCGCCGTGCGCATCCGCTTCGACGGCGACACGGTCGACCAGGTCAAGGAGTTCGAGATCTCCGGGCAGCGCTCCGTCGAGATGCTGCGCAGCCTGTCGATCCCGCAGGCCCACGAGGTGCTCCCGCCCCGCAGGGCCGAGGGGCTGGAGGCCGCCCGCGAGGCCCTGCGCGAGGCCGCGGACGGGACCGGCGCGGGCGTCGAGCGGACGCTGGCCGACCGCGTGCTGGAAGAGGGCCGGCGCGCCGCGCACGACGCCGTCGCCTCGGGCGCCGACGCGGCCGCGGCCGACGCGATGCGCCGCACGGCCCGGCGGGACGCGGACCGCATCGAGGGCGGGGCGCTGTTCTCCGGGATGGACCGCTGGATCCCGCTGCTGTGGGAGGAACCCGCCAACGTGCTGGACTACGCGGCCGCCGGCGGCGCGACGCTGTTCGTCGACGAGCCGATCCGCGTGCGCCAGCGCATGGACGCCGCCCAGGCCGACCTCGCCGAGCGCCTCAAGACGCTGATGGAGAAGGGGCAGGTGCTGCCCCTGGGCTTCGAGTCGCCGGGCGCCGGCATGCTGTGCATCGGCGGGCACGACGTCTTCGGCGCCGACCGCCCGCGCCGCCGCCGCCGGCACGCCGGCATGAAGATCGACCTGTTCAGCGACCTGTCGCCCGGCGACCTCGTCGTGCACGAGGCGCACGGAATCGGGCGCTACGAGGGCCTGACCTCGCTCGAGGCGAGCGGGGCGAAGCGCGACTACCTCAAGATCGCCTACGGGGGCGAGGACACGCTCTTCATCCCGATGGAGGCGCTGGACCAGATCCAGAAGTACGTCGGCGCCGAGGGCCGCGTGCCCAAGCTGTCCAAGCTGGGCGGCAAGGAGTGGGAGAAGCTCAAGGACCGGGCGCGCGAATCGGTCAAGAAACTCGCGGCCGACCTCGTGAAGCTCTACGCGGAGCGTGCGGCGGTCAAGGGGCACCCGTTCGCGCCCGACACGGTGTGGCAGCGCGAGTTCGAGGAGAACTTCCCGTTCGAGGAGACGGAGGACCAGCTGCGCAGCATCGAGGAGATCAAGCGCGACATGGAGTCCGAGAAGGTGATGGACCGCATCCTATGCGGCGACGTCGGCTTCGGCAAGACCGAGGTGGCGTTCCGCGCGATCTTCAAGTGCGTGACCGACGGCAAGCAGGCCGCCATGCTCGCGCCGACGACCGTCCTCACGCAGCAGCACTACGAGAACCTCGTGCGGCGCCTCGAGGGCTTCCCCGTGAAGGTCGGCCTGCTCAGCCGCTTCGCGACCGAGACGCACCAGAAGGAGGCGCTGCGCGGCGCGCGCACGGGCGCCGTCGACGTGGTCGTCGGGACGCACCGCCTGCTGTCGAAGGACGTGCAGTTCAAGGATCTCGGCCTGCTGGTCGTGGACGAGGAGCAGCGCTTCGGCGTCGACCACAAGGAGGCGCTGAAGGTGATCCGCCCCGACGTCGACGTGCTGACGCTGACCGCGACCCCGATTCCGCGCACGCTGCACATGTCGCTGTCGGGCATAAGGGATATCTCGGTGCTCGAGGAGCCGCCGCACGACCGCATGCCGGTCCAGACCTATGTCATGGAGTTCGACGAGGAGATCGTGACCGAGGCCATGCTGCGCGAGATCACGCGGCGCGGCCAGGTCTTCTACCTGTTCAACGACACGCGGCGCATCGCCGACAAGGCCGCCGAGATCGCGAGGCACCTGCCCGGCGCCCGCGTCGTGTACGCGCACGGCAAGATGGGGGAGCGCGAGCTCGAGGACGTGATCTCCGCCTTCACGCGCGACGAGTACGACATCCTCGTCTGCACCACGATCATCGAATCGGGCATCGACATGCCCAACGTCAACACCATCGTCGTCGAGGACGCCGACCGCCTCGGCCTCGCGCAGCTCTACCAGCTCCGCGGGCGCGTGGGGCGCAGCGACCGCCAGGCCTACGCCTACGTCACCTACCGGCGCGACAAGGTGCTGACCGAGCAGTCGGAGAAGCGCCTGTCCGCGATCCGCGACTTCACCGAGCTGGGGGCGGGCTTCAAGATCGCCCTCCGGGACCTCGAGGTCCGAGGGGCGGGCAATCTCCTCGGAGCCGAGCAGCACGGGCACCTCGACGCGGTCGGCTACGACCTCTACTGCCGCATGCTGGAGGAGGCCATCCTCGAGGAGAAGGGCGAGACGAAGGCCGTGACCGCGCAGGCGGCCGTGGACCTCGCGATCGACGCCTACCTCCCGACGGCCTACGTGCCCGACGAGGGCCAGCGGATGGACATGTACCGCCGCATCGCGACGATCTCGACCGCCGAGGAGCGCTCCGACGTGCTCGACGAGCTCGAGGACCGCTACGGCGACCTGCCCTCGCAGGCAGGCACGCTGGCCGACATCGCCTACGTGCGCGCGGCGGCGGGGCGCCTGGGCTTCTCGCGCGTGTCGCAGAACGCGGGCGGCGTGCTGCTGGCGTTCGCCGAGTCGCGCAAGCCCGACATGGGGATGCTGTCGAAGGCGATGAACCTGCCCGCCTTCAAGGGCCGCCTGCTGTTCAACGCCGGGACGAAGCCGTACCTGCTGTTCCGCGGCGCGGCGTCGGACAAGGCGACGGCGACGCAGGCCGTGCGGGGATTGCTCGAGGCCTTGGAATCGGCCTGACGGGAAGGGGAGGACGACATGAGGATCGTGGTGCTGGACGGGTACGTGGTGAACCCGGGCGATCTGGACTGGGGCGTGCTGTCGCGGCTCGCGGAATCCGGCGGATTCGCCGTGCACGACCGGACGGCGAAGGAGTTCGTCGTGGAACGGATCGGCGACGCCGAGGCCATCTTCACGAACAAGACCCCGCTGCCCCGCGAGACGCTCGCCGCGGCGCCGCGCCTGAAGTACGTCGGAGTGCTCGCGACGGGCTACAACGTGATCGACCTCGCGGCGGCGAACGACCTCGGCCTCGTCGTGACCAACGTGCCCGGCTACGCTACGGAGGCCGTCGCGCAGCACGTCTTCGCGCTGCTGCTCGAGGTAGCGAGCCGCGTCGGACTGCACGACGCCTGCGTCCACGGCGGCGAGTGGGCCGCCTGCAAGGACTTCGCCTTCTTCCGCGCGCCCATGTTCGAGCTGGCCGGCAAGACGCTGGGCATCGTGGGCTACGGCACGATCGGCCGGGCCGTGGCGCGCGTCGCGGCGGCCTTCGGCATGCGGGTGATCGCGAGCCGGACGAGGCCCTTCGAGCCGGACGGGTTCGCGACTCCCGCGACCTTCGACGAGGTGCTCGCGCAGTCCGACGTCGTGACGCTGCACTGCCCGCTGACCGAGGCGACGCGGGGGCTCATGGACCGGTCGGCGTTCGAGCGGATGAAGCCCGGGAGCCTCCTGATCAACACCGCGCGCGGACCGGTCGTCGTCGAGGCGGACCTCGCCGATGCGCTGCGCTCGGGGCGGCTCGCCGCCGCCGCCGTCGACGTGCTGTCGCGCGAACCGGCCGACCCGGACGACCCGCTGCTGACCGCGCCGAATTGCTGGATCACCCCGCACATCGCCTGGGCGCCGCGCGAGACGCGGGCGCGCCTGCTGGCGCGGGCGTCGGACAACCTCGCGGCGTTCCAGGCCGGTCGGCCCGTGAACGTCGTGCGGAGCTAGGGAATGGACCGGAACGACAGGATCCTGGGCGGCGTGGCGGGCGTGGTCGTCGGCGACGCGCTGGGGCTGCCCGTGCAGTTCGAGACGCGGGCCGAGGTGCGGGCGCATCCGATCGTCGGCATGCGCGGACACGGCACGTTCGACCTTCCGGCGGGCTCCTGGTCGGACGACGGGTCGATGACCCTGTGCACCGCCCTCGCCCTGACGGAGCGCGGGTTCGACCCCGCCGCCCTCGCGGACCGCTTCGTGCGCTGGTACCGGGACGGCGACGTGACGCCCTTCGGCCACGCCTACGACATCGGCAACGCGACCGACACCGCGATGCGTGCCCTGGAACGCGGGACGCCTCCGCTGTCGGCCGGCCCGAAGAGCGTGTACAACAACGGCAACGGTTCGCTCATGCGCATCCTGCCCGTCGCGCTATATGCGGCGAACCTGCCCGACGCGGAGCTCGTGCGCACCGTGTCGGACGCCTCGCGCATCACGCACGGCCACCCGCGCAGCCAGCTCGGCTGCGTCCTCTGCGCGCTGCTGGTGCGCGAACTGCTCGCCGGCGCCGCGCCGGAGGCCGCATACCGAGCGCTGTGCGACGGCGCCGCGGCCGCGGTCGCGGGCACGGGGCTCGAGGCTGAACGGCCCGCCTACCGCCGCGTGCTGGACGGCGGACTCGCGGCGCTGCCCGAGGCGGAGATCTCGGGGTCCGGCTACGTCGTCCACACCCTCGAGGCCGCGCTGTGGGCGCTGCTCACGACCCGAAGCTACGAGGACGCCCTGCTGCGCGCGGTCAACCTCGGCGAGGACACCGACACGGTCGGCGCCGTCTGCGGCGGCCTCGCGGGCGTCCGCTACGGGCTGTCCGGCATCCCCGCCGGCTGGCGCGCCGCCCTCGTCCGCGGCGACGAGATCGACGCCTGGGTCCGCGCGTTTGCCGCCGCCGTTCCGGGCGCCGGCGCCGCGACCGCCGAATCCGCCCCGTGACCCGCTCCTCGCCGCGCCCCGCGACCGCCGGCCGCCCCGGCCGCCTCGAGATGCGCCGCACGCGCACGCTCTCGATCTTCGAGGGCATGACCGCGCGCTCCATCTTCAACCTCACCAGCGGCGCCTTCCTCGCCGGCTACGCGCGCCTGCTCGGCGCGGACGACGGCACGGCCGGCCTGCTGGGCGCCGTCCCGATCCTGGCCGGGATGGCCTCCCTGGTCTCGCCCATCGTCCTCGAGCGACTGCACCGCCGCAAGCCACTGATCGTCTGGTTCAACTTCCTCGGACGCCTGGGCCTCGCCTTCCCGGTCGCGCTGCCCTGGATCGCCCGCACGGACGGCGCGCGCCTGACCTGGCTGGTCGTCTCGTACCTCGTCGCCAACCTCCTGCTCATGTTCTTGTCGCCGGCCGCGTCCGCCTGGGTCGTCGACTTCACGCCCGTCCGGGTCCGCGCCCGCTACTTCGCCCGCCGCGAAGCCTGGGTCATCGGCACGGCCACCCTCGCCAGCGTCGCCCTGAGTGTGGTCCTCGACTGGCGCAAGGGCGCGGGCGACGCCGCCAGCGGCTTCGCGATCCTGTTCGCCACCGTGCTGGCCCTCTCGTTCGTCAACTCTTCCTTCCTCGTGCGGATGAAGGAGGTCCCGAAAGAGGGCCCGCTCCATCCGCCGCGCCTGCGCGACCCGCTCGTCCTGCCCTTCGCCGACCCGCGCTACCGCAGGCTGCTCGCCGTCGTGCTGCTGTGGAGCTTCGGCTACCAGACGGCGCTGCCGTTCACCTCGGTGTATCTGGTCTCCGGCCTCGGCCTCGACTACGTCGTCGCGACGGCCTTCGCCGCGGGCACCGCCCTGGCCAGCGTCCTCGCCGCGCGCATGTGGGGGCGGATGGCCGACCGCACGTCGTGGATCGCCCTGATGCGCTGGATGGTGCTGCTGCAGGCCATCTCCTGCGTCTTCTGGTTCTTCACCGACCGCTCGACCATGGCGTTCACGCTGCCTTTCGCGGCCCTCGCCACCGGCGGAATGATCTCGGGCATGAACATCTCCCTGCTGAACCTGCAGTACGACTACGCGCCGGAGCGCAACCGCACCGTGTACATCGGCACGCTGACCGCCGTGAACGGCGTCGCCGGCTTCGCGGGCGCCCTGTTCGGCGCCGCGGTGCTGCGCGCGATCGGGGACGGCGGCATCCGCTGGGTCTTCCTGCTGTCGGCGGTCCTGCTCGTCGCCGCGGCGGGCGCGTCGGCGCTGTTCTTCAAGAAGGGGACGGAAGCGGCGCCCTGAAATGCCGGAGCGTCTTTGGGGATCGTATCGCGACTCGTTCACGGTCGCCGCCATCACGAACAGCTCGGGCACTCCGAACGAAGACAAGACCGTCGAGAAGACCGGTCTCCCGAAAGACGCTCATTTGCGTGAAGCCATGGAGGATCATTATCCTCGGAGGGCAGGACTCATGATGGGTGGTACTGCTTGTCAAGCGGGAGTCCTTTCATGGAGTGGATTCACACAAGATAAGAAGCCAAAAAAACAGGGGAGGTTTTCTCCCCTGTTTTCTCAGAATCAAGGTTGGGCTTAGGAGGCCTTGACCTCCTGGACCCCGGTGACGCTGCTGGTGGCGTCCATCACGAATGAAGCTTTGATCGCGTCGCTCTGGAAGTAGATGTTCCCCTCTACCTTCGCGTCGATCAGCTGGAAGCCCACGACGTCCACGTACAGGTCGCCCTTGAAAGTGCCGTGCTGGATACTGGCCACGGCACTCTTGATCGTCAGGCTCTTCGCGGACAGGGTGTAGCGTGCAGTGATATTTCGGTCGGCGTCCTGGGCATAGAGCGCGATCTTGCGCTGCAACAGGTCTTTGCCATCCGTATCCTTCTTGCCATTCTTGAAGTCGCCTTCGAGTACCAGGTCCTTATCGATCGTGAGGTCCTTCGTGATGGCGATGATCCAGGTGCCGGTCGTGCCGATGGCCTTCTCGAAAGCCGTGGCGTTGTCGACGATGGACGCTGAACCAACAGCATCCGTGACAACAGGGGTTGCCGCCGGACTGCAACTGGCAAGCAGAATCGACACGGCCATGATGGAGACGATATAGAGTGCGCTTCTCGATTTCATTCTTTTCCTCCTCCTGCCAAACGGGGCTTACAAAACGATTATAGCTTGTCGGTGTCGAGGGAAGATGCCGCATGTTACGTAACGATAGCACAAAACCACGGATATATAGTGAAATAAAGCGTAGTACGTGCCGACGTCATCATATTCGTCCCCGATAGAGAACAGACGGCGTTTTGGTACCGATAATGGATTCAGGCAAAGCGAATGTAGAAGGACTCGTCCACGGAGCACGCCCGGATCATCGGTCCGATTCTGATGTAGGGTTCCGTGAAATCCTGCTCGCTGTTCGACCGAAATCCGGTCAAGGCAGATTTTATGAAATCAGGAAGCGGCAGTCGACGACAGCCGGCCGAACCCGTCCGGAAAGTCGCCAGGACGGCGGATGGTATAATCGGGGCAAGGGACGCGAACCCGCAGTGGTTGCGGTCGTCCCGCAAGGAGCCCCTCATGAGACACCTCACGATTCCCCGCACCGACCTCTCCGTCTCCGCCCTGTGCCTCGGCACCGGTTCCTACGGGGACACGGTCTCCGACACGCAGGCGGCGGAGCAGCTCGACCGCTTCGTCGCGGCGGGCGGGAACTTCATCGACACGGCCAACGTGTACGGCCGGTGGACCGCGTCCGGACTGAACGAGAGCGAGCGGACGATCGGGCGCTGGCTGCGGCGCCTGCCGCCGTCCGTCGCGTCGGAGCTGGTCGTCGCGACCAAGGGCGCGCACCCGCTGATGACCGACTTCATGCGGCCGCGGCTCGACCGCGCCTCGATCGCGCAGGACCTCGCGGAGAGCCTCGACGCGCTCGGACTCGAGCGCATCGCACTGTACTGGCTGCACCGCGATGACCCGGACCAGGACGCGGGGGACGTCGTCGACCTCATGGAGGAGTTCGTCGCGCAGGGACGGATCCGCTGGTACGGCTGCTCGAACTGGCGCTCGCACCGGATCGAGGCGGCGCAGCGGCACGCGGAGCGGACCGGAGCCCGGGGGTTCGTCGCCGTCCAGGACCAGTGGAGCCTCGCCCGCGCGAACCCCGAGGCTTTCCCCGACGCGACGCACGTGTCGATGGACGGGACGCTCGGGACCTTCCTCGGGCGGAGCGGGCTCGCGATGGTGCCATACACCGCGTTGGCCCACGGCTACTTCACCAAGCGCCTCGAGGCGGAGGCGGGCGGCCGGCCGCTCGACCCCGCACTCGCCGCCGGATTCGGGAACCCGCTGACCGACCGGCGCACCGCGTCGATCACGGCCCTCTCGGCCGAGCGGGGCGTGCCGGCGTCGCGGCTGGCGCTCGCCTGGCTGATGCACCAGAAGATTCCCACCGTGCCCATCGTGTCGTTCCGCACGACGGCCCAGCTCGAGGATGCGCTTGCGGCCGCGGACGTCCGGCTGACGCCCGACGAGATGGCCCGCCTCTCCTGCGGACAGGACGGGTAGGCCGGCCCGGCGCCCGTTGCGGTACAATGGAGACAAGGCAAAGGAGGGCGCACATGAAGAAAGCACTGGTCATCGGAGCCTCCGGATTCGTCGGGGAGCACCTGCTGGAATTCCTCCGCGCGACGCACGACTACGACGTGCACGCGACCAAGCCGAAGGGGCGCGCCGTCTCCTGCCCGGGCGTCGAGACCGACGACCTCGACCTGCTCGACGCGGGAGCCGTGGCCGCCGCCCTGAAGCGCATAAGGCCCGACCGCATCTTCCACCTGGCCGACGAGAGCTCGGTGGCCCAGTCCTGGAACGACCCCGCCCAGACCTACGACGTCAACGTCCGCGGCGCCCTCCACGTCCTCGAGGCCGTGCGCGCGCTGCCCTATCCGCCCCGTCTGCTGCTGGTCGGCTCGGGCGAGGAGTACGGCCGCATCGGGCCCGAGGAGGGGCCGGTCGCCGAGACGCACGAGGTGCGCCCGACCAACCCCTACGCCGCTGCCAAGGCCAGCCAGAACATGATGGGCCGGATCTACGCCGAGGCCTACCGGATGGACATCCTCATGGCGCGCACCTTCAACTACTACGGGCCGGGCCAGCCGACGCTGTTCGTGGCGTCCGACTTGTGCCGGCAGGTGGCCGAGATGGAGAAGGGGCTGCGGCCTCCGGTCCTCAAGGTCGGCAACCTGTCCGCGCTGCGCGACTTCACCGACGTCCGCGACGTCGTCCGCGCCTACGTGCTGCTCATGATGCTCGGGAAGAGCGGCGAGACCTACAACGTCGGCAGCGGGAAGGCGATCGCCGTGCAGGACGTGCTCGACCTGATCCTGTCGATGACCGAGGTGAAGCCCCGCATCGAGACCGACAAGGGCCGCCTGCGCCCGGTCGACATGCCCGTGATCGCGGCCGACGCGCGCAAGCTGGTCAAGGCGACGGGTTGGACGCCCCGCTTCACGATGGAGCAGACGGTCCGGGATATCCTGGAGGATTGGCGCGCGAAGGTCTAGCGGCGGAGGGCTATCGGGCCTGCGCCTGCGGGCCCGGCGCTGTCGCGCCGCCCGCGCCCATCGGCGTCCGCCATTTCTTTCCCGAGAACAGCAGCCCCGCGAAGGCGCCCGCCGACCAGGCGAAGTGCATCGCGGCGAGGCACGGCATGCCGAAGGCGACGCGCCGCCAATAGGCGCGCGCGCCCTCGCCCCGTCCGCGCGCGACCGAAGCCGACGCGGCGAAGGCGTAGATCGCGTAGACGGGGATCGGCAGCAGGCCGATCCAGCCCCAGGGCCAGCCGGCGGCGAACACCAGCGCGAGGCCGGCGGCGAGGCCGGCGACGACGGCCGGGAGCAACAGGACCGCCGGGACGTGCGAAAGGCGGAGGGCCTCCGGGTACAGGCGGGCGAGGCGGAGGCGGTACAGGCCGAAGCGCGCGTACTGCCGCGCGAGGCCGGCCGCGGTATTGCGCGGGTAGTAGGAGACGCGGATCGCGGGGTCGACGACGATGCGGCCGCCGGTGCGGCGGCGGAGGCGGACCGACAGCTCCATGTCCTCGGCGACTGCGAACCGGTCGTCCCAGCCGCCCGCGTCGAGCAGGACGGACCGGCGGAAGGCGCCGGGGAAGACCGTGTCGGCGTCCGTCCGGGCGGACGCGGTGCGGAACGTCGCGCCGCCGACGCCGAGCGGCGAGCGGAGCAGGTCGGCGACGACGCCGGAGCCGAAGTCGTAGCCGACCGCGCGCGCGGTGCCGCCGCAGTCGACGACGCCGGGCTCCTCCTCGAGCAGCGCGACACAGCGCGCGAGGTAGTCAGAGGCGTATTCGGCGTGCGCGTCCCAGCGGAGCAGGAAGTCGCCCGACGCGAGACCCAGCCCGAGGTTGAGCGCGTGGACCTGCAGGCGGCCGGGGTTGTCGACGACGCGGGCGGCGCAGGCGAAGCGGCGCGCGGTCAGGTATTCGCGGGTGCCGTCGGTCGAGCCGCCGTCGAGGAACAGGACCTCGAGGCGATCCGGCGGCCAGGTCTGGCGGTCGAGCGCCTCGCAGAGGGCTTCGATGAAGCGGTGCTCCTGATAGACGGGCGCGAGCAGCGTGACCGTGGGGAGGGCGGACGGCGCGCGGGCGGAGGCGGGATCC
>Ga0118677_10014249_pt1 | contig 11266 bp, 10 predicted proteins | sample AliMusrvi5mmetaG_FD_86154 | JGI IMG/M metagenome (GOLD analysis project Ga0118677, IMG submission 86154)
ATCTATATCAGATGGGTTGAGTTTAAGATGAAAATCATAAATACTTCATTTACAGATGAGCGGTAATTTTTTTCCAGTTTCTTTCTCTATGAGTTCTATCAATGGCAAGACGATCTTCCCTAGCATATCGTTTTTGTTTTTGGAATAACTAGACGTAGGAAAATCTTTATTGGAAATATCTTTGCCGGGGTTCTCTATCAGCTTTTTCAAAATATCTACCGTTCACGTCTGGGAATGTAAGTCTTCCGAAGTAAGTTTTCTCCCATTGACATACATTTTATTATTGAGCATATCCAGAAGAATTCATTTTTTATAATTTTTTATTGTTGTTTCGCATTCTCCTATCTGTACTTTTCCATCGGTCATTTTGAGGATACAACTACTTGAATCCAAAAACTCTGAATAAATCCCTCCCTCCAAATCTTGCTCAAATTTGAGTCCTTCATGTTCTATTCCATCGACCCGATTGAGATAAATGAGTTTAGACCCTATAAAATCCATATTCATCTTATCGGTTGCCTCTATGAGCATTTTTCTGAATCATTCCAATGGCATAGCAAATGCCAATGATCATCACATAATCGTACTATCATTTGGCGAGAGAGAGATGTATTGTTGTGGGCCATGAAAATTTTCTAGAAATGATTTAATGAACTTCAAAAAATTTGTCGAACTATTCCTAGTCACACAATCTCCTTGCCTGAGTTTGGTCAATGATTCAAGAAATTGCAGCATATGATTCTCTTCATACGCTTCAGAGTATATTTTTGACATATAATACAGCACTTTGAGGCTTATTGCACCCATAAGCTTTCCATATATCAGATCAAATTCATCTGTTTCCGGTGAAACAAGATATTTATAAAATCTCGGAATCCTGGTAGGATGTAGATTACTGAATTGGTCGCCCAAGAGTCTCCTGAAATCAGATTTTATGGTTTTGGTGATATTATGATTGGTCCTATAATTATTCCCTGCTATCTGTTCAAGCAATACCGGTTTCCCAGAATAAATAATACCATAATCTATAGGTAAATATGGATTTTCTCTTAGTCCCTTGAAGAGGTGATTGAGTTTAAATCCATAGCATCTGTTCACGATTTCTATCTCTGGCAGTAATGATTTATCTCCATCTTCAGAAAACGATACGATCGGATAATATCCATCAAAAAATGTCGCTATTTTTGTTCCTGTAGACATCATCCCATAGACAGATTTATCAAAATGCAATGCATCAGCGAAAATCTTATAGAAAGGACTATAGGTATCACGTAGCATTTCATTGATATTTTTTGACTTACTATCTTGCAACGCTTGAATGTTTATATCGAAACATATTCTATTCGCTACCACAGCGAGAAGAAATGCTAGGATAGAACCAAATCATAATCATACTCCTCTCGGTAATTCTGAAAGAATATTTATCTGGATGCCTTCATCTCATGGGATCATTTTTCCGTATTTTTTTTCCAATTCTTTGTTGATATCTGTGAAATACGGCGCATATTCCGTAGCATTGCTTTCGATGAATTGATATTCATTGATATCAAGATGATAGATTTTATCTACAGATATTCACTTCGTGGCGCTCTTTGTATAACCTATATACATACGCAAAGGTATTTTCTGTTTAATTCCTACTCCACTATAGTTATTGAGAATATCACCTGATCGATTGAGGATAAATGGTGTGGAAATTACTGTCTGATTTTCCAGAAAAAACTTCTCATACGTATGCACATAGGTCTTCTTGAGATTTTTAGAGTTCATGGATGCTGCATAACAAAGTAAAAAAAATCTACTTTATGGTATGTTTCTGTTTTAGCTATTATCCAATGTCGCCTCAGATTTGCTTCATTTATCCATTAGAAGCTATTATTTTCTATTTATTATTATCTCAGATACTTCCATATTTTTTGGCAACTCCAAAATCTGTATCATAAACTTAGCTACCTCCTTGGCATCCATCTCTTTGTCTGGATCACGTTTACTTCACGCTGCCTTTTCATACATCTTTGTTTTCAATGATCATGGGTTGAATCAGATGACTCTGCATTTCGTATCTTCCAGTCTCAATTGCAGATTTGCAGAAACTCATCTTATTCACCGTTTAGAAACACCGTATCCGTATTGGCATCTCTTTGGTTTGTATCATCCTGTCGATCAGACATTGACGATATCGGATTCATTTTCTTTTATCAGATCTAGAAGCTGTGATATCAGCATGATAGGCGCCATGAGATTGATTCTCATCATATTTTCCAATGTATCATATTCTATCTCGGCAGTCGGTTCAACGTGCAATACTGCTGCACAATTTATCAGATATTTGAACTTAGAGAATTTCTTTTTTATCGTTGCAATGGATGCTTGGATGCTTTTCTTCTCTGAGAGATCCGTTTGGATATGAACGACGTCTATCTCTGGTTTTCTTCTTGATAAACAGATGACTTCGAATCATTTCTCCAAAAAAAGTTTTGCTAACTCCAATCAAAGTCCCTCGCTTCCTCAAGTAATAATAACTCTTTCCATTGTTTTTTTTATTATGAGATAAAATCACTAGATATCATTATTTCTCTAAATATAATTTATTATATATCTAATGTCAACAGCAAGTTTGTTACAAAGAAATAAGTCAAATTACTAGTCTAATACTACCTTATCGCTTCTATCCTTTTCTGTTGATATGGCAATAAAACGAAATGGTGCCTCAGTCGCTTTTGTGATTCTATGCCTTTCATTTGGTTCGACCATAACCATAGCATTTTTATTTAAAGGGACTTCCTTGCCCTCAACTTCTAAAATTCATGCTCCTTCAAGCGTGATATAACATTCATTTGATTTTATATGATAATGTAGTTTGTCATGTATTTCGCCATCACTTTCATTGATTTCTGCAAATGATACTCCTATCGGTATTTCTCCATAATTACCAAAATAATAATTCCCCGATTCGCGAAGTTCTTTTGATTGCCTTGGATAGGTTTTCATCTTTATCGATTATGATGTAAATCTAGTTCTAAAAAATCAATTCATTTAACTATGTGATTTATTACTGATGCTCTGTCTTATTAGCGAATGCTCTGCACAGTTCTTATCTAAATAATTTTTAAGCTCTTCTTCTTTATTTGAGAAAAACAATATCAGAATCTCTATCGAAAGCTTCATGAAATTTTCTATCAATTCATTTTCGAGTATCTTATCTTTTATGCCTGATTCAGTTTGTATCCTGGAAAACAGCTCGATAGTCTTGTCTTTCCATTTACTTACTTCCTCTTGTGTTAAAAGATCAAAATATGCAATGCTGTTGGATTTTTGTAATATATCTACGATCTTTTCTGTGTTTGGTAATTTGATTAATTCATTTTCAAGCATTTCTGATTCACGATAATATCTTTTATCCACAATAGTCCTTGGTGTACTTCCATACAAATCATGAAGATAATATCTTGATATCGAATGCGACCACAAATGATCTGTTATGACATGAGCATACATACCCTTTAAAAAACTCAGGTCTGCGAATGGCTCTTTTAAGCCGTTATAGCTTTCTAATGCAGTGAAAATCCTTGTTGATATGTTCTTATCTACTGTCGTCAAATGAAGTTTTCTTTTGTATTCACGAGTATTATTCTCTCCCATATGGATAGCATCAGGAGCAATGGAACCTAAAAAAAACTGGCTTTCATTTTCTATATCTAGCCATTCTGATGATCTGTCAGCTATCTGTAAATGCAGTAGGGGTGATGGCATAGTGTGTTCCCTAAGAATAAATATATTAATGGGATTGGTTTTATGTGCATGGAGATTACATCTCCGATATTATCCACTTAATCACTTCTCCCATATTCTCCTTACTTACCGTCCCTTCATACCTCTGCAGCGTGCTTTTGATTTGCTCTGCGCCATAGCCGAATCATTTGAGCGAAGTGACGATATTTTTGTAGAGCTTCTGATCGATGTCTATCCTTTGAATATCTTCCACATCGAATGTTCATCTCAGCTGTAATACAATTTTTTTGGCGGACTTGGGGCCGATGCCAGGGATAGCTTGGAAAAATTTTACATCAACATTTTTGAGCGCTTGCTGGAGATTGGCTTTGGGGAGCTGAGAGATTTGGAAGGCCGTCTTGGGTCAGACTCCGTTGATTTTGAGCAAGCTTTCAAATAACACCTTCTGTTCTATGGTATCGAAACAATAATAGAAAATAGTTTTTTTGTTATCATCGAGATAGGGATAGAGAAAAAATTCTCACTGATTCTGTTTCCCAAGATAATGTACCTGAATACCCAACATATCGTTGCTCAACAAGGTCTCTCCTCCTAAATGACGGATTTTTCCTACGAAATAATGGAACATTTCCTTATAAATATTAAATATTAAATGTTGAATGCTAAATATTAAAATAGCAGTTAATGAATAATATTTTCCTTTGTTCAAAACTTGACACTTATAACTTAGCATTAAGTTCTTTTAGTGAAGTATAGTTAATCAGCTGGCATTTTCAATGAGCTTTTGAGATTTTTTTGGGTTGATATTGGTGAGTAAATTATTATTCTCAATCAGTCATTGCAGTATCGGTGACTATTTTTTGTTTGGAATATGAATATTTTTACCTAACAAAAAAGGACACTACCTTGGGTAAGGTACCGTCCTCTGTTGTTGCTTTTACAAGCGTATTGATTCACTACACACTTATATTATATATATTTTTATTTAAATGTCAAATATTTTGTATTAGATTATCATTATCTACCTAAATATCGCTTATTACCTATCTTTTTATCCTATTTTTGATCTTCTATGCAAAAATTTCAGAAGCAATTACGAGATGGTTTTCAGGATGATATTGCAGAACTCAGTAAACCCCTACAAGATCTCCTCAAAAATGGCTTTGACACTGGTGTAATCAATGAAGAAGACGTAATTTCAGACGTAGATGATATGGATCTCAGTATCAAAATGATAGAAAAATTCTACGAATTGGCTGAAAAACTCGGTATCAAGATGATTACTATCGAAGAAATCCTTGAAAAAGACGCCGAAGAAGCCAAAAAAGAGAGTAAATTGGGGAAAATTGAATTGTATGATACCAAAAAGAATACATCTGAAGCACAACACAAAGATTTCATCAAGCTCTATTTCAATGAAATATCCAAGATTCCTCTCCTTAGTTCCGAAGAAGAAAGAGATATTTCCAGACGTGTAAAAAAAGGCGATGATGAAGCAAAAAAAAGGTTGATAGAATCAAATCTAAGATTAGTCATTAGTATAGCAAAAAGGTTTTTCTGATCGAGATTGAGTTTCTCTGATCTAATCCAGGAAGGAAATATTGGGTTGATCAAGGCGATAGAAAAATTCGATCCAGAAAAAGAATTTAAATTTTCTACCTATGCGACACGGTGGATCAAACAAAGCATTACCAAAGCGATTGCAGATATGACTAAGCATGTAAGGATTCCCGTGCATCTTATCGACGAAATTAATTCCTATAATAAGACATATCAACTTCTCTTTCAAAAACTCTGAAGAGAGCCGACCTCCAAAGAAATAGGTCAAAAACTCGGATTTCCTATCAAAAAAATCAAGAAGCTGGAAGAAGTCATCTTTGGAAACGTTTCGTTGGATAGAGAAGTCGGTGATGAAGGAAGAGATACCCTGGCTGATTTGATTGAAGATGGAAACACGCTCAGACCAGATCAGTTCGCTGAAAAAAATGCCTTGAGAAGCAATCTGGATATGATCTTGTGAATGCTCGATGATAGAGAAGCAAAGATCGTCAAAATGAGATATGGTATCGATGGACCGAGATATACGCTGGAACAAGTAGGAGAAGAATTTAATGTCACGAGAGAAAGAGTAAGACAGATCGAGCAAAAAGTCATCCAGAAGCTCAAAGAACATGCTGGATTACAAAAAATACTTGGAATCGAAGATGATATCGCTAAGCTAGAGGCTGGTGAAGGCAAAAGAAAGAAAAAATGAAAAAAGATCAAAGAAGAAGATGATGAAGATATCGAAGAAGAAAATGATTATATGAGCAGATTTGATGAGGACGACTACCTTGAAGATTAATGAATAATTAATAATTTATAATGTGAAGTCCAGCTAAGCTGGGAATAATGTATGATTTGTCTTATTACTGACTATCGTACCACACAATAGTTCATAATATAATAATTCCGACATTTTTCATTTTTCACTCTTCATTTTTCATTAATATTTTAGCTAATTAACTATAAAAGTAATCATGTGAGATTTGAGTTCAAAAGATTATGATGCGTCGCATATCAAAGTATTGGAAGGATTGGAACCGGTCAGACAAAGGCCTGGAATGTATATCTGATCTACTGATGCGAAAGGACTGCACCATCTCGTCCAAGAGATTATCGATAATGCAGTCGATGAGGCGATGGCAGGATATTGTACTACCATCACTACCTGTCTGAACGAAGATGGATCCGTAACCATCCATGATAATGGAAGAGGTATCCCGGTTGATAAACACGAAAAAACAGGAAAGTCAGCTTTGGAAACCGTTTTTACCGTCCTTCATGCAGGAGGAAAATTTGATAAAGGAGCATATAAGATTTCATGAGGACTTCATGGAGTAGGAGCTTCTGTCGTCAACGCATTGAGTGAATGGCTAGAAGTGACCGTCTACAAAAATGGGAAAAAATATTTCCAAAGATATCAGAGAGGTATCCCTGATAGTGCAATACAAGAAATAGGTGAAAGCGATAAAATAGGTACAACCGTAAAATTCAAACCAGACGCTACGATATTCGAAACGGTAGAATTTTCTCAATCTATCGAGATTGCGAGGATGAAACAATCAGCCTATCTTTCTCCTGGCATTACCTTCAACTTCGTCAATAAGAAGACATGATTCAAACAAAGATTTTACTTTGAATGAGGGATTAAAACGCGATTGAAAAATCTTGTAGGAACCCAGATGCCGCTTTCTTCACAACATTACTTCAAATCAGAAGGAAAGGATTGTCTTGCTGAAATCGCATTTGAATTCGTTGATAGTCCAAATGATCATATCCTTTCATTCGTAAATAATATCCCAACTATCGATGGAGGATCTCATATCCTAGGATTTAAATCAGCATTATTGAACATCATCAATGAAGTAGGAAAAGAAAAAGATAAAATCAATAAAAAGATCTGAGAATTTCAATATTCTGATGTAACTGATGGACTCTATGCTATCGTCACCGTCAAGATCCCTGAACCACAATTCGAAGGACAAACCAAAGGGAAATTATGAAATAGTTATGTAAGACCTGAAGTGGAAAAACTTGTGTACGACTATCTCAAGGAGTATTTCGTCAATAATGAATGAGAATTTGATAGGATATTCCAAAAGGTAGAACTTGCTGCAAGAGCAAGGTTAGCTGCTAAGTTTGCCAAAGAAACGGTGTTGAGAAAAAATATTTTGGCTGGCTGAGTACTACCTGGAAAGCTTGCTGACTGTGCAAGAAAGAACAAAGAAGGCACTGAGATGTATATTGTCGAGGGAGAATCTGCGTGAGGTACAGCGAAGCAATGACGTGATAGCAACTTCCAAGCTATCCTGCCATTGAGAGGTAAAATATTAAATACTGAACAAGCGGTAATCCAGAAAATCATGGCAAACAATGAAGTAAAAGCATTAATTACTGCCATTTGAACCTGAGTAAAAGATAACTTCGATTTCGAGGGACTCAGATATGATAAGATCATCATTATGACGGATGCCGATGTAGATGGAGCACATATCAGGACTTTATTACTGACTTTTTTCTTCAGATTTATGAGACCATTGCTCGATCATGGCCATATTTATGCTGCTTGCCCTCCTATTTATAAATTCTCTCAAGGAAAAAAAGAACAATATGTCTATGATGAAGACCACACTCCGGATATGTATGGATTTGATAAAGATAAGACAGAAGTTCAGAGATATAAAGGTCTTGGAGAAATGAATGCAGAACAGCTTCGAGATACGACCATGAATCCAGAACATAGGACATTGAATCAGATGACAGTAGAAGATGCAGAAGAAGCAGATAGATTATTCAGAATCCTGATGGGTGAAGATGTCCAGTCAAGGAAACATTTCATTTTGACGCACGCAAAGACTGTAAAGGATATTGATATTTAAACCAACTGACAAGAACTAACAATTAACAACCTAGCCTGCGGTAGGCAGGAATATTTAAAGCGGTGTGGTATATAAAAATATAACTTGACTTTAATAAACAAATCAGTATTTTATATGTAAAATACATTAATAAATATATTATGGCAACAAAAAATCAATTAAAAATCGTAGTTGGAAAAGATTCAATTACTCTCTTTGGAGAAAAATACTTCAAGTCTGGGAAAAATTGGGTAGTTCCTGCATTAGGTATGCATGTCGAAGTAGAACCAGCTTCCGATAATCTTGCAGAAATAATTGGATGCATTGAAGACGATGGTAAGCATAGAAAGACTGACCAGATTGATCACCTGCGAATCAACAATCGTATTGCATCTCTTGCCTATCTTGAAGGCAAAATATCCAAGGATGCATTCGATCATGCTGAAGAAAAAGATGATTACATTCAAATCAGCTTGGAAGTATTAGAAACAACCTATCCTGTCCGGATATATTCGGAAGATAGTGATGTAATCATTGGTACCTACGACAAGAACGGGAAATGTGTGTAACCTACCGGTATATCTGTGGACGAAGTAATAGCTTCGTCTTTTTTTATATGTTTTTTTTATTTTAGATTTATCAAATTTATTTCAAATTTTGACAAATAAATATTTTGGGGTATACTTGAGATACTCTTTATCTACTCATTATCTTCTCATGCCAAATGAACATTTAGATACTACAGCCTGACTTTCTGCTACAGAGAAAACGTTATTTACTAGCGAATCTGTAGAAGACATTTATAAAGATATCAAAGCGCAGAAACTCAATCTGTATAATGAGGTTATGCAGAACGTGCATATGGAAAACATAAATAAAATTAATGATATTTATCTGAAACCAGTTGATCTTACTATGGATAAGATAAAAACAACTATCCAATGAAGCCCTGATATTTTTGCTCGTTATGAAAAAGCCATTGCCTCTTGAAAGGCATTGAAAGATGATGGGATTGCTCTAGCTCAGGCACTTGCTGAAGATTGTATAGAAGGGATCAAAGATATTGCTGTAGCGAAAACGCTCAAACAGACTGCGTATTTCACTTCTGCAGTAGATATCGATGGATTTATGTGACCAAACACTACCCTCCTCTTTGAAAAAATTGCTAAAACCGATCTCGGTAATTGAACACCAGTTCTGATATTTAATGGTACGATTACTCCATCATTGATATTAAAAATGTATAATTCCTGCCATACGGAAAATATTAAAAAAGAAACTACAAATACTACAATCCCTCTCTCTTCTGATATACCAAATAAAAATATATCACAGGACCATTCATCATCTCCTATCATTTCTTCAACGCCTATCATTTCTTCTACATTGCCATCGACAACCGATGCTGCAATACAGACCCAATTGGATGTTCTTTCGAATGAGATGACTAAAAAACAAGATGCTTTGTATGCCATAACTCTGACAAAACATAGTACTCCAGCAGAAAAGAAAAAATATTTAGCATTATTTGATGCTATCAGTGACTTACAAGTCAAAAAAGAAGCATTATTGACTCCTATACTTATCCAAAAGGAGATAGATGCTATCGATCTCAAAACAGCAGCTCTTGCGAAGACTATCAAAAGCGACAAATCCAATGAATTTTCTGTCAAAAGCAATATCAATTCGTTGAATTCGATAAAGACTAATTATGAAAATTTATTGAAAGAAAAAACTAATACAACAGTATAATGGTTATACTTTTTTGGTCATATAGCTTCATTCTAGATTATACCTAAACTTTCTCATTGATTTATGATTCATTTTTTGGAACTTATTTACTTTTGTAGTAGATTTTCTACTACATATTTTTAATTTCATACATTGACTTATTATTATATTTATGTATATGTATGTATTTATAATTTAACAATATATAGCGATGAGCTTAAAAAAGAAATTAATCTGACCTTTGGGTAATAAAAATCATGAGAAAAGTGGAAATGGGGAAGAAACAAGATTGGATCTAAGTAAAACATTATCCGAATGACTGTATGAGTCGTTGAAACCGGCAGGATTCGATTATGCTCCTTGGTTGAAACACAAATGGGAAGAACTAACACAGACCAATGATATAAAAGAATTACAATGGATACACGATAACATTTCTTATAACTCTGATGGAACGATCAACATTATAAAACTCAATATAACAATCTGTAAGGACATTAGTAGCAAAGGAGAAAAAATTTCTAAATGAGACCTTAGGCGTTCTATTATGAAAAGGGGTGAAGACTGAAAAGAAATATACCTTGTTTGAGAATATAAGATAATGACAGCCCATGATAATACTCATTCCGCGGAAGAAAACAAAAATAGCGATTGGTATCAGGTACTCAACATCTTCAGTTGAGGTCACTGAGATACTGAAAAATCAAGGAAGCTATTTAAGGATATCTCTTGATTTAATGATATCTATCGGACTGCAACATATCATTATGGCGATGATAGCCAATATTTTAGAGGACAGGTGTATTGGGACTTTCGTGAAAAAATTCCATCTCTTACTTTCGACAATTCTTATTATCATACTTTGAAATCATATATGTGTGGAATAAAGAAGTTGGTTTAGTTGTATATAACATCATTACATATGATATGTATTTTTACTTTATAAAGTATATTACTATGCCTACAAGAACTTATTTTGATACACGAGACAGATTCGAACAATTAGACAGAAACGATGAAATATTAAGAAAGGAAACTAGTGAAAAAAAGATGCAAGAAAAATCAGCAGAGTCTCTCAAAGACAATCTTTTGATTCCGGGAAAAAATGATATTAAAAAAAATGAGGGACAAGAGTGATAATTATAATTATATCTTCTTGGTCATATAGCTTCACTCCAGGTTATACCTAAGCTTTCTGTAATATACTCTGACACCGATGTCTGAGATTACGGAAAGCTTTTTTGTATTGACTTTTTATATTATATTCATATATAAATTTTAAAAATAAAGGATCCCAATCGCAGCAAGCTGCGGGGTATTCGTCACAATTAACGTAACGAGAATAATTTTAGTTGCTTATACTGTTCACGCTCTCTTTCATCTCACTGATTCTTGATATATTT
>Ga0118677_10014250_pt1 | contig 11265 bp, 9 predicted proteins | sample AliMusrvi5mmetaG_FD_86154 | JGI IMG/M metagenome (GOLD analysis project Ga0118677, IMG submission 86154)
TTCAGCCAGGTCCGGCGCTTCAGCCACACCGTGTAGACGATGGCATAAAAGAAGACGCCGAGGAAAAGATGCAGCGCCACCATGGCGTTGAAGGCGAACCACGCCAGCCCGACCCCGGCCACCAGCAGCGCCGCCGCCATCAGCAGCACCCATTCCGGCCGTTCCAACTGGTCCATGGCCAGCGGACGCTTGCTCGTGCGCAGCATCAGCTTGTCGATGTCGCGGTCGTACCAGTGGTTGAACACCGAGGCCGCCGCGGAGCCCAGCATCATGGCCACCACCAGCACCAGGTTGATCAGCGAGCGGCCCAGCGAAGCCGCCAGTCTCAAGGCCGGCAGGTGGCGCTCGAACATCTCCAGGCGGCTGGGGTCGAGGTGCTTGAACGCCTCTTCAAGCTGCACGCGGCGGAATGTGCGCAGTGAAATGCTGACCATCAGATGTCGGCCACTCACCTTGTTTTGAAAACTTCAGAGAGTCCACATACTGGCACGGTGCAACAGTGGTCGAAAGCATGGTCGACATTTGCTGGACTCGGGCAAACGTCTTGCCAAAGGTGCCACCCTCTGTGCCCCAGGCGGGTCCTACCCAGACACAGGCTGCACCCGTCTTCGCAATTTCCTTAGAGAGTGCGGTCACTTGCTGCCAGATCCAGACCTTAGGAAAATCACTTTTATAGCCAGCCATGGTGTCACCCATGACAACGATCACCAGTCTGGCATGGTCGGCTGCAATCAGTTCCTTGACTGGCCTTGTCTTGGAACCCGGACCCGACATGGTGGGGGCGGCTTGACCGATCCGCTCGGCCCCACACGTGGCGGGCGCAACACGGGTCCAGTCACTCGACGGCACGCCGCAGGCAGCAAGCGAGTGCACAACGGCGCCCTGCTCTGTGAGGCCGCGGGCGAGCGCCTGAAACAGCGGGATGGAGTGCGGCCGCATGTCGCGGCCCACCACCACCTTGCCGCAGCCGCCGAGGAACGTGACAAACGCCCGGCCGATGCGGTAGGCGACGTCTTCGGTCAGCTCTGTGCCGTAGATGCCGCGGATGTCGTACGCCTTGAAGATGCCGGCCATGGTGGTTCTCCCCAAGTCAAAGGTTCAACGCAATGCCATCATCGTAGCGGAGCGCGCGGGGAATTTCAACGTCGCAGGCGTTCGGAAGCACGCAAGATCGGTCAATCTGCGGGCGAGACGACCGCGTTCCCAAGGGCGTCACGCGCGGAGGTGGCGGAGGAGTTGTGTGGCGGCGTCGGCTTCGGCGGTGCGTCGGGTGGCGCCTTCGCCAGTTGCCTCGTGGTCAACGACGCAGACGCGCACCCGGTAGCTGGGGGCGTGGGCAGGGCCGCGCACGGCGAGGCGTTCGTAGGCGGGCGCGCACCGGAACTCCCGCTGGGCCAGTTCCTGGAGGTCGCCCTTGGGGTTGCCGCTTTCGCCGGCAACGGGGATGGCGTTCAGGCGCGGGGCGATCAGGCGCAGGAAGAGTTTATTACCGGCGCGCAGACCGCCGTCGATCCAGGCGGCACCGAAGATCGCTTCCATGCTGTCGGCCAGCATGCCGGCGCGGCCACGGCCGCCGCTGCGCTCCTCGCCCTTGCCCATGCGCAGGTGGGGGCCGAGGTCGATGGCGCGCGCCAGTTCGGCGAGCGACTTGCCGCTGGCTACCTGGCTGCGCAGAATGGTGAGACGCCCTTCGTCGGCGTCGGCGTGTCGCTCGAAGGCGTACTGCGCGGCCAGGAGGCCCAGCACAGCATCGCCCAGGTATTCCAGACGCTGGTTATCGGCCGTCTTGTCGGCATGCTCGAAGCAATACGACGGATGAGTCAGGGCCGCCTGCAGCAGCGCGCGGTCGCGGAAGCGGTAACCGAGGCGTCGTTCGAGTTCGCGCAGCGGATGGGCTTTGGGGAGGAGGAACATGGGGGAAGGATTCAGGGTTCAGGATGCAGGATGCGAGATTCAGGATTCAGGATGCGGAGTGCAGGATTACAGATTTTTGGCAGGGAGCGGAAGGGCCAGTAACAGGGAAAAAATGGAAGTGCTATCTTGCATCCTGCATCCTGCATCCCGTCCCTCGCCCGCCAGGCGGCGCGATCAGTTGAACGCCGTTTCCTTGCGGGCGGCGGTGATGACGCGTATCACCTCGATGGCCTGATCGAGCGTCACGGGAAAGGGGCGGTTCTGCCGGATGGCGGCAAAGAGGCATTCCCAGGTGCGGTCCAGACCGGACAAGGCCTTCGGGTTGACAGGTCGGGACTCCTCGATCCATTTCAGGGTTTCGGGCGTGCCGAACGAGCCCAGCGGTGGCGTGCGCACGCTGGATCGACGGCGCGGCAGCTTCTGCTTCGGGTCGAGATAGCGCAGCCGGACTTCCTCGCCGGCAGAGAGGGTCAGGGCGCCGCGTGAGCCGGTGACGGTGTACTGGGGTTCGTGGAGGATGCGGCCACCGGAGATCTCGAGGTCGACCGTGAGCCCCTCGGCGTTGCGCAGGAGGATGTGCACGTAGTCCTCGGCGTCGCCCACGGCAGCCACGCGCTTGAGGTCAGACCAGATCTTGACCGGCGGCGCGCCCAGGAACTGCAGGGCGTGGTCAATGATGTGGGGTCCGGTGTTGAGGAGCTGGCCGCCGCCGCAGCGCTTGACGGTCTGCCAGTCGTCGCGCCGCGCGAAGCCGCCGCGGCGGAGCTTGATGTCGTAGACTTCGCCCAGCAGGCCGGAGGCGATGATCTCGCGCACCTGCAGAAAGGCGGGATCGAAACGGCAGTTGTGGCGGATGGTCAGCCGGTTGCGCGCCTTGATGGCGGCGGCGCGCAGCACCAGCGCCTCGTCGGATGTGCGGCACATCGGCTTTTCGAGGTGCGTCCAGCGCCCGGTGGCCAGGGCCGCGAGCGCATGCTCGACGTGCAGATCCGAGGGGGTGGCGATGTCGACGAGTTCGACCTCGTGATCAGCGAGCAGGTCCTCGTAGCGGCGGTAGGCGCTGCAGTTGTATTTGGCCACAGCCAGGTCGCGGCGCTCCTTGATGGGGTCGCAGACCGCCACGATCTTGAACAGTGCAGGGATTTTCTCGAGTTCCGGACAATGCATGCCCCAGCCGGCCCGCCCCAGGCCGACGATCCCCACGCGAACAGGGGCGGTAAATCGGGTATCCATGATAGCGGTCCCTCTCGGCGAATCCGCCCAACAAGCAGGTCCACTCGGGGCGTAAAACGAACATATTTCTAGCAAAATCGAGAGGGATCGTCGAGCTTCTTTTGCGCGGCTTCCGGTTTCTAAAGCAGCTTGTACAAGTGGGTAGCCGGTTGTTGGGGCAGGGACAGTTCTCCGAACTGTCCACGGCCCCTCGAAGAGTCGTCCCAACCTCCGATTCGCAAGACTCCTATTGCTCTTTGGCAATGGAGAGCTGCCGCAGCGCTTCATAGGCTGCGACAGCTGCGGCATTGGCGAGGTTGAGGCTGCGGGCGTGCGGACCGGGCATGGGGATGCGGAAGAGCTCGTCGCCATACCGCGCGTAGAACTCGTCCGGCAGGCCGGCGCTTTCGTTGCCGAAGACCAGGGCGTCGTTGGCAACGAATTGACAGTCGTAGAGCGAGCGCTGGCCGCGCGTGCTGGCAAAAAAGAGGCGGCCGGGGCGCGTGGCAACGAGGAAGTCGTCCCAGTTGTCGTGCAGGCGAAGGTCGAGGTGCGTCCAGTAATCCAGGCCGGCGCGCCGGACCCAGGCAGAGGTCAGGGCAAAGCCGAGCGGCCGGACCAGATGCAGCGGGCAGTCGAGGTCCACGCAGAGCCGGCCAATGGCGCCGGTGTTGTGCGGGATCTCGGGGCGCAGCAGCACAAGGTGGAGGGGTAGGGACATGCAGGCAGGATAACACGATTGGGCACAAGGGGCAGCAGTGGGCAGTGTATTCATTACGAAAAGAAAGCGGCTGTTTTGAGCAACCCGTTCGCAATCGAACGGGAGGGCGAGCGTCCTCGCGAGCCGCTTCCCGATGCTGTAGGCGCGGCCGTTGGTGATGAAATTCTATTTTTCCTGATTTCCGGAGTTCCAGATTCACAAACTGCATGCTCAACGGCTCTTTCTAGGCTTAAACAAAAACCGGCGCGCCCCGTGAGGAGCGCGCCGGCCGGATCGAATTGCGAAGCAATCCGATTACATGCCCATGTCGCCCATGCCGCCGCCATGGCCGCCGGGCATCGGGGATTCCTTCTTCTCCGGAATCTCCGTGACCATGCACTCGGTGGTGAGCAGCAGGCCGGAGATGGAGGCCGCGTTCTGCAGCGCGGAGCGGGTCACCTTCGCCGGGTCGAGCACGCCGGCCTTGATCAGGTCGGTGTATTCGCGCGTGGCGACGTTGTACCCGTAGGCCCCCTTGCCATTCTTGACCTGGTCGACTATCATCGCCGCTTCGATGCCGGCGTTGAGCACGAGCTGGCGCAGCGGGGCTTCGAGCGAGCGGCGCACAATGTCTGCGCCGATCTTCTCATCGCCCTCGAGCTTCAGATCGTCCAGGCACTTCTGGCAGCGCAGCAGCGCGACGCCGCCACCGGCCACCACGCCCTCTTCGACTGCCGCACGCGTGGCGTGCAGGGCATCCTCGACGCGGGCCTTCTTCTCCTTCATCTCAGCCTCGGTCGCCGCGCCGACCTTGATCACCGCCACGCCGCCGGCCAGCTTCGCGAGACGCTCCTGGAGTTTTTCGCGATCGTAGTCGGAGGTGGTGTCCTCGATCTGACGCTTGATCTGGGAGACGCGACCCTGAATGTCGCTGGTCTTGCCGGCGCCCTCGACGATGGTGGTGTTCTCCTTGTCCACCGTGACGCGCTTGGCCTTGCCCAGGTCCTCGATCTTGACGTTCTCGAGCTTGATGCCGAGGTCCTCGCTCAGCATCTTGCCGCCGGTGAGGACTGCGATGTCCTCGAGCATCGCCTTGCGGCGGTCGCCGAAGCCCGGGGCCTTGACGGCGCAGATCTGCAGCGTGCCGCGCAGCTTGTTCACGACGAGCGTGGCCAGGGCCTCGCCCTCGACCTCCTCGGCGATGATCAGCAGCGGCTTGCCGGCCTTGGCGACGTTCTGCAGCAGCGGCAGCAGGTCGTTCAGGCTGGAGATCTTCTTCTCGTAGATCAGGATGTACGGATCGTCGAGAACCGCTTCCATCTCCTCCGCGTTGGTCACGAAGTACGGGGAGAGGTAGCCCTTGTCGAACTGCATGCCTTCGACGACGTCCAGCGTGGTCTCGATGGTCTTGGCTTCCTCGACCGTGATGGTGCCGTCCTTGCCGACCTTGTCCATCGCCTCGGCGATGATCGTGCCGATCTCGACTTCCCCGTTGGCGGAGATGGTCGCGACCTGCGCGATCTCGGTGTGCTCCTTGACCTTCTTCGCCTGCTTGGCGATCGCATCGCACACCGCAATGGTGGCCTTGTCGATGCCGCGCTTCAGGCTCATCGGGTTGGCGCCGGCGGTGACGTTCTTCAGGCCTTCGCGATAAATCGACTCGGCCAGAAGGGTCGCCGTGGTGGTGCCGTCGCCCGCGACATCGCTCGTCTTGCTGGCGACTTCACGGACCATCTGGGCGCCCATGTTCTCGAACGGATCCTGTAGTTCGATCTCCTTGGCGACCGTCACACCGTCCTTGGTGATGGTCGGCGAGCCGAACTTCTTGTCGAGGATCACGTTGCGGCCGCAGGGACCCAGGGTGGTCACCACTGCGCGGCTCAGTTTCTGCACGCCGGCCAGCACGGCCTGGCGCGCTTCGGTGTCATACTTCAGTTGCTTCGCTGCCATGGTCTCATCTCTCCTTTGAATTCAGGTTGTAGGAAAAGCGCCGTCGATGCGGGCTTTTGCCGTTATTCCACGAGCACGCCCAGCAGATCCTCTTCGCGGACAAGCTGGAATTCCTTGTCGTCGATCTTCACTTCCGTGCCGCCGTACTTGGGCAGCAGGACCTTGTCGCCGACCTTGACGTCGAAGGGGATTTCCTTGCCGTCCTCGTCGCGCTTCTTGCCGATGGCGCGGATCGTGCCCTCCATGGGCTTCTCCTTGGCGGAGTCGGGAATGATGATTCCGCCCTTTTTCTCTTCCTTGCTCCCATCCTTGGGCTCGACCAGAACGCGTGCGCCCAAAGGTTTGATCGTCTTAGCCATGGTGTATTACTTCCTCCTTGGTTTGGTTACAGAACAGGCTCTCGCCTCGGTTAACGGGGCGTTCACCCCGAAAAATCCTATTTCTTGCCCTTTTTCTTCTCTTCATCGACCATTGTAAAATCCGCGTCGATGACGCCATCTTCCTTCTTCCCGGCAGATTCCGATGGGCCGGCTTCCGGCGCCTCGCCCGCCGGCTGCTCCGGTTGCGGCGCGGCATTTTTGCCGGCATGCGCATACATTTCCTGAGAGGCGGCCTGCATGACTTCCAGCAAGGCCTTCTGGCAGGTCTGCACGCGGTCGTTGTCCGTGCCCTTGAGTGCGTCCTTCAGGTCCTGCATGGCCTTCTCAACCGGCTGTTTGCGGGCGGCAGGGAGTTTGTCTCCGCTTTCCTTCAGCAGTTTTTCGGTCTGGTAGACCAAATTTTCCGCCTGATTGCGCGTCTCAACTTCCTCGCGGCGCTTGGCGTCTTCGGAGGCATGCTCCTCGGCGTCGCGGCGCATCTTCTCGATCTCGTCCTTGTTCAGACCGCTGGAGGCGGTGATGACAATCTTTTGTTCCTTGCCGGTGCCGAGATCCTTCGCGGTCACGTGCAGGATGCCGTTGGCGTCGAGGTCGAAGGTCACTTCAATCTGCGGAACGCCGCGCGGCGCGGGGGGAATGCCGTCCAAGTGGAAGACGCCAATGCGCTTATTGTCACCCGCCATCTTGCGCTCGCCCTGCAGCACCTGAATTTCGACCGACGACTGGTTCTCGGCGGCGGTGGAGAAAATCTCGCTTTTCTTGGTGGGGATGGTGGTGTTGCGCTCGATCAGCGGCGTCATGATCCCGCCCAGCGTCTCGATGCCGAGAGTAAGCGGCGTCACGTCCAGCAGCAGCACATCCTTGACTTCACCCTTGAGGATGCCGCCCTGGATGGCGGCGCCCACAGCCACGACCTCGTCCGGGTTGACGCCCTTGTGGGGCTCCTTGCCGAACAGTTCCTTGGCCTTCTGTTGCAACTTGGGCATGCGGGTCTGGCCGCCGACGAGCACAACTTCATCCACCGTACTGAGTCCGGCATCGCGCATGCAGTTGCGGCAAGGCCCGACCGTGCGCTCGATCAGCGAATCCACAAGCTGTTCGAGCTTGGCGCGGGTGAGGTTGACGTTCAGGTGCTTCGGGCCTGTGGCATCCGCCGTGATGAACGGCAGGTTGATCTCCGACGTCTGGGCGGAGGAAAGCTCGCATTTCGCCTTCTCGGAAGCTTCCTTGAGACGTTGCACAGCGCTGATATCCTTGGAGAGATCGATGCCACTCTCCTTCTTGAAATCGGCGATCAGCCACTGCATGATGGCCTGGTCCAGATCGTCGCCACCCAGATGGGTGTCGCCGTTGGTGGCCTTCACCTCGAACACGCCGTCGCCGATGTCCAGCACGGAGATATCGAAGGTGCCTCCGCCGTAATCGAACACCGCAATCTTCTCGTCACGCTTCTTGTCGAGACCGTAGGCCAATGAAGCGGCTGTAGGCTCGTTGATGATGCGCAACACTTCGAGACCGGCGATGCGGCCGGCGTCCTTGGTGGCCTGACGCTGGCTGTCGTTGAAATAGGCCGGCACAGTGATGACCGCCTGCGTGATCGCCTCGCCCAGAAACGCCTCGGCGTCGGTCTTCAACTTCTGCAGGATCATGGCCGAGATTTCGGGCGGCGAATAGAGTTTGTCGCCGATCTTGACGTGCGCATCGCCATTGGCGGCGCGCACAACCTCGTACGGCACCAGCGCGATCTCATGGGCCACTTCGTCGTATTTGCGCCCCATGAAGCGCTTGATCGAGTAGACCGTGTTCTTGGCATTCGTGACTGCCTGGCGCTTGGCGCCCTGCCCGACCAGACGTTCGCCGGTCTTGGTGAATGCCACGATCGATGGGGTGGTGCGCATCCCTTCGGCGTTCGAAATCACCGTCGGCTCGCCACCTTCCATCAACGCCATGCATGAGTTCGTCGTGCCCAAATCAATTCCAAGTACTTTTGCCATCTCAGCTCTCCATAGATCCGCGAGTCGAAATATGCGGACACACACCTATAAGCAGGTCATATGCCATGAGTTCAAAATAACTTGCGAAAATACGCAACAGGCTTATTCAGAAATTGTTATACGAATCATGGCTTTCATTCTTCGCAACAAGGAAACAGTCAGACAGGGCCATTATGACCCAGTTCGGATGATCGCGTCACCACTTTGTCTCATAAATTGTCTGTAGTTTCAGAGCTTGGTTGCATTGCGAAGGTGCGGTATTGTTTCAGCCGAATTCGCTATAAGAGGAGAATGGTTCATGGCAATCACACCTTGTCGCCCGAAATGGAAGGGCACGATGACGGACCGGCAGCGGTTCAACAATCAGATGCACTACCGCCCGGTTGACCGCTGCTTCAACATGGAGTTCGGCTATTGGCAGGAGAACTACGAGCAGTGGCCGCTCTTTATCGCGAACGGGATCAAAAACGAAGGGGATGCCAACCTCTTTTTTAATTTCGATACGCTCACCGGCGTGGGTGGAAACGTCTGGTTGAGCCCGGCGTTTCCCAATGCGGTCGTCAGCGAGACGAAGGACAAGAAAATCATCATGAACGGCGACGGCCTTCTCGCCGAGGTCCCGCGGGACGGGCACAGTACGATTCCCCACTATACCAAGGCCTCCATTGTGACGCCGGACGATTGGAAGCGATGCAAGGAGGAACGGCTGCGACGCGATGACCCGGCGCGCAAAATTGATGTCTCCAAACTTCAGAAACAACACCCGGAGAATCGCACCTACCCGGTTGGCGTCGGGTGCGGCTCCATGATCGGCAAGATCCGTGACATGCTCACCTTTGAAGGGCTGGCCTATGCCTGTTACGATTATCCGGAGATGGTCGAAGACATGGTCGAGACCTGCTGCGTGCTGGTGGAGGACTCCCTGGATCAGATTCTGCCGCACTTCAAGCCCGATTTTGCCTCCGGCTGGGAGGATATCTGCTTCAAAAACGGCCCCATCGTTTCCCTCGATTTCTTCACGAAGGTCGTGGTTCCGCGCTACAAGCGGATCGGCAACCGGCTGCACAAGCACGGCATCGACCTGTGGTACACGGATTGCGACGGCGACGTGCGCCCGCTGATCCCGGGCTTCCTGGAATCCGGCATCAACTGCCTGTTCCCTTTTGAAGTCATGGGGGGCGGGCATCCGGGCGACCTGCTGAAGGAATTCGGCAAGGATCTCCGGATCATGGGAGGCTTTGACAAGATTCAGATGGTGAAGGGGCGGAAAGAGATCAAGTCCTACATGGAGTCGCTCGTGCCGCTGGTGGAGCGCGGCGGTTACATCCCGTTCTGCGACCACCGCTGCCCGCCGGACGTCACCCCCGAAAACTACCTCTACTACCTGGACCTCAAAGAGAAGATGTTCGGCATGCAATCATGAACGGCGGCTTGCCGCCGTTCATGATTGCATTCACGCGATCGGGCTGAGCAGGCTGCAGAAATTCTCGGTGAGGCGCAAGCGGAGCGGACGCAGGCGCCAGTTCGCCAGCAGAATCTCGTGACCGAGGGCGAAGTCGTTCAGCATGACCTGCTTGAGGCCGGAACCGAACGTTTCGTCCAGCACCACAAGGCTGTTTTCGTAATTCAACCGCAGGCTGCGCGTATCGAGATTGGCGCTGCCGATGAAGGCGATGCAATCGTCCACCAGCAGCGCCTTGGCGTGCAGGAACGGCGGCGGCTGCTCGAAGATGCGCACGCCCGCCTCCAGCAATCCGTCGTATAGCGCCTGCGAGGCATAACCGACATAAAAGTGGTTGTTGACGCCCGGCACGAGCACTTTGACCTCGACGCCGCGAAGTGCGGCGCACCGAAGCGCGCGCTGGATCTCCGGCGGTGGCACGAAGTAGGGGGTGACGATCAGCACTTGCCGGCGCGCACCCGAAATGGCGGCGAACAATGCGTCCAGAAGCGTGTCGCTCTCCGTCACGGTGGGGCCGTTGTTCAGCAGGCGCACAGGCGTCTGGCCAACCGCCGCCGTCCGGGGAAAATATTCCGGCGCGAGCAGAGTCTCGGAGTCCTCGTCGGTCATGTAATACCAGTCGCGCAGGAAGGAATACTGCAACTCCAGCACGGCCGGCCCTTCGACGCGGAAATGGTAGTCATGCGTGGGCGGCATGTGGTCATGCGGCTGGTAGACGTCGTAGAAATTCATGCCGCCGGTGTAGCCGACTGCGCCATCCACCACGAGAATTTTGCGGTGATTGCGCAGATTGATCTGAAACTGCCGCTTGTACAGGTTGGCCTGTGAAAAACCAACGACGCGTAACCGCGGGAGACTGGCATAGCGGCGGAAAAATCCGCGCAAGCGGGCACGGGCGGAGCCGAATTCGTCGTACAGCACCCGCACCTCCACACCGGCCGCGGCGCGTTCCGCCAGCGCGTCCATCAGTTCGCGGCCGACCGCGTCCGCGCCGATGATGTAGGACTGGAGGTGGATGTGGTGCTTGGCGCCTCGGATGGCGGCGAACATATCGGGATAGGCTTCGCGCGCGTCCACCAGGATGCGCATGGCGTTGCCGCCGAGCAGCGGATGGTTTGGCGCCAGCCGGTTGAGAAAGCCATTCAGTTCCTGCGCGCCGGCATCGGCCGGTTGCGCAAGTAATCCGTCACGCAGGCCGCGCCAGTACGAAAGGGGCCTTTCCTCCTGTTCGCGCAGATTGCGATTGGCATGGAAGGTCTGATCGGATTCGTGCTTCTGCCATCCCTTTTCCCGCACGCGGTTGATGCCAAACAGAAGGTAGAGAAACGCCCCGAAAACTGGCGCGACCCAGACGGCAAAAAGCCAGGCCAACGTCGAACGCGGGTCGCGTGGCCGCCACAAACAGTGGAACGCAACCGCGAAGAATAACAGGAAATGCGCCCAGGGCCCGCACTCCAGCAGGCGCAGATCGCCGCGTTCAAACCCATTCCATGCCAGCATCAGCATATCGGATGTCCCGTGGAGATGTTTTCGCGCCAAACCCGAACGATCGCAACGGAACGACCGGAAAACAGGCGTTCAGCCCGCCGCGCCGCCTGCGGACAACTGGGCGGCCCGACGCAGGATTTCGAGCAGTTGCGCGCGCGCGAAAGG
>Ga0118677_10014251_pt1 | contig 11264 bp, 6 predicted proteins | sample AliMusrvi5mmetaG_FD_86154 | JGI IMG/M metagenome (GOLD analysis project Ga0118677, IMG submission 86154)
CTGGTCCCACGCGACGGCGGCTACGCTGATGTTAGACGCGCGCAGGGTATCCGGTGCCAGCACCACCAGGCTGGTGCCGCTGCGTTGCCAGGAGTGGCGGAAAAACCCCTCGGCGGGCCAGTCCCAGGCGGCGGGCTGGTTGTCGGTGATGACCAACAATTCCTTGCGGCTCACGCCACGGCTGGCGGCCCATTCACGTGCCGCGTTGAAAACCGGCGCCAAACTCGACGAGCCCTCCGACGGCGTGACGGCGTCGAGCGCCCGCAGCAAGCGGCCGCGATCGGTGATGGGTTCTGGCACCACGCGCTCCAGCCTGTCTGTTAGAATCCACAGCGCCACCGCGTCGGAGCTGTCGAGGCCTGCGATCCAGTCGCGGGCCAGGTGCTTGGCCGCATCGAGGCGGGTGCCGCTGGGTCCGCGCCAGGCCATGCTCGCGGTGGCGTCGATGACCACCACTGATTCCACCGCGCGTCCCGCACCGAACCAATTGCTGCTGGAGCGCACGACCGGGCGGGCGAAGGCGAGGGCGAGCAAGGCCACCAGCAGCAGACGCAGCAGCAGCAGGCCCAAGTCCTCGACGCGCACCTGGCGTTTCATGCGTGCCGCCGCCATTTTCAAGTACCGCAGCGAGGGAAACTCCACCGGGGTCTGTCGCCGCTTGCGCCGCAGGTGCAGCCACAACGGCACCGCCAGCGCGGCGGCGCTGGCCAACAGGAATGGCGAAAGGAAGCCCATTTGGGGAAATGCTGAAATGCTGAAACGCTGAAACGGAGAGCTCGCAGTTGGTGGTTGTCGGCGCAGTGGTAGGTGAAGCGCAACCCCTTGGGAAGCTCAATTTGCCCGGCGGAGGTTCATGCCCGGGCGGCAAGGAAGCGCCGGCTTCAGCCGGCGTGTTGATCGCCAGGAGGATGCTCTTGCCGCAGAACCCATAATATCACACCGAGCCGAATATGAGGTCATCGTTGAACTCGCACGCTCAGGCAATAAAATCTCAGTTGAGCTTGCGGCTGTGGCATGCCTGGCAAGTGGATTGGCGCTTTCCGCCAGTGACAGACGCCGGATTTGAGTTATCTTGGGCGCATGACTACGACCCAGGTCGGAGCCCGTGCGGCGCAGAACGCAAGTTCCGACGTTGGCCCGTTCCGGATTGACCGGCGTGAGCCCGGCCCCACCAATGCGGTCACTTAAGCCGGCAAATACTTCAAGCAAAGGACGTCAACATGAACATCCAAAGAGCAGGTTCACAGCCCTCCGCCAACGGTCCCGCCGACTGGTTTACCGGCACGGTGCGCATTGATTCCCCGTTCAGGGGGACCGAGCCCGCGCGTGTCACCGGCGCCATCGTCACATTCGAGCCCGGTGCCCGGACCGCATGGCACACCCACCCGCTGGGACAGACCCTCATTGTCACGGCCGGTTGCGGCCGGGTGCAACGCGAGGGCGGGCCGGTCGAGGAGATTCGCCCCGGTGACATTGTCTGGTTCCCGCCGGGCGAAAAACACTGGCATGGGGCTGGTCCAACCACCGCGATGACCCACCTTGCCATCCAGGAACAGCTCGATGGCAAGGCCGTTGACTGGCTGGAAAAAGTCAGCGATGTACAGTATCAGGCCTGACTTCACCCAGTTGCCGTCCTCCGGAACCACCCATCGCGGCACGGTCGCGGGGATCGCCGAAAAGATCCCCTATCTGCGCGCCACCTGCACGGTCCAGAGCCGCAGTGGGGTCGTCCTCATGAGCAAAACCTGAAGCGATCGACCTGCTCTATCAGCATTTACGCGATGTGACCCGCTCTGGGGCGGCGGCGCGGGATTGTTCAATTGGACGGATTGATCCATCGGCAGCGTGTTCGGGCTGACGATTTTCCGCCATGAATTTCTTAGCCGTATGAGTTTTTAGTTGCGCTCCGGCTGGCCGGATGGGGGAATAAGGATCGTGAACCGACCAATGAACATGATGGTGGCGCTGGCTCTGGCCGGGGCCGGATTGACGGCTTATGCATTCGATCCGGTTGAGCCCGGCGTTCCAAAACAACCGGGGCAGTATATCATCATTTCAATGCCAACTGAAGACGACGATGCCATCCAAAAAGTGGCGGCCACCTTCAATCCTTCCGCGGATGGCGGGACGACTGTGGGAATCGGCACCATCATTTCCTATTTGGCGACCCCACCCGAAGAAACCGTCAGGAAATTGCAACACTTCCTGATCATGGCGGAAAAATACAATTTGCCTGCCGTGATCGAAATGGATGGCATCAACTGGTGGCAGGCCCGTCCCGATCTATGGAACTGGTGGGATGCGCAAATGCCCGGCTTTAACCCCGCCAACCGGCAAAACGTGGAATGGACGGATTGGACCGCGGATGCGGCGGTTAAGATCGGATGGAGAAACTGGGGACGACAACTCAGGGTCGGGCCCATGCCCAACCTGATGAGCCCGGCCTATCTGGAGGCCTGTCATATCGAAATGAAACGACTGGTTCCGATCATTCTGGATTGGTGGCAGGCATTGCCCGCGGAAAAAAATCACCTGTTAGTGTCCGTGCAAATCGGTGTGGAGTGTTCCATCGGGGCGAACAATTGGTACTATCCCAATGGCAACGACTTATTGAACAAGCCGGAGAATGAGGATCCTCATGAGGGACTCAAGCATGAGGTTTTGCCGGGCCGGGGGGCGCAGCCAATTGGCTTTGCCGCAGTCAGCACGCTGGGCATCGCAAAAAGCGGGGAGCTGAAAGAAGAGCAGGTGACCAAGGCTGTGGATGCCTATGTGGTCGACTTGTGCAAGGTCGCATCGGACCTTGGTGTGCCGCGGAATCGTTTGTTTGCCCATGCCGGCGGATGGAAAGCGGGCGAATCGGTTTATTTCAGCGCTCTCAACCGCTTTTCCTGCCCGGGATGGAGCTTCTATACATTTGCCGGGGACCCCGGGAAGGACGCCACGGCCATGGCCGCCCTCGCAAAAAGCGACGCGCCGTATTGGGGCGCGGTGGAGTGGCTGCTGTTGGGTGCTGAAAAACAGTCCGACTGGGAAGAGGCCTATCAGCGTATCTTCGCGATTCCGCGCCTGCGTTACGTGCAGGTGCGGCATTGGGGATCCATCAAGGATAACCCGCCCGCCATTCAAGCCATCCAACACATCATACGTTAGAATAACTTCGATATCATCATCGCAATGTCCACGACCGTGGCCGATATCCGCGGCAGGAGGATTTCGCTCAAGAGCGGCGTCCACATCATCCGCTTGAAAGAAACGCATCCCGCGCGTGTACGAAGAATTGTGATGAAAACCCCGTGGCTCCGCATGTTATCCTCCTTGACGCTGCTGTGGGCTGGCAACCCGGTTGCAGGCGCTGCATTCGATCACGTTAGAAATGAAGGCCATGGAGGGAGCGCCCGAGGGCGGGTCGTGGTTGCGACTCTATCAAAAAGCGCGCTGGATCGTGCGTGACCTGGCGTTCGCCAATCCGTCACTCGATTTTGATGAACTGTTGTTCGTGAAGCGCAAGTGGCCCAACGTGAACCACCAGTGCTCGCATCAGGTCGGCGAGGCCCAGTTGCCGCCCGCGAATCTCTGCGTGCTTAAGGGACTCCAAGGCGATGGCCAGGTGCGCGAGTTGCTCACCGGTGAAATGGCCGCCGGCGGGATCGGCCGTCCGGATTTGTCGTTTGATGCGCGCCGCATCGTGTTCCCGTATGCCGCACCCAGACGCCCGGCCACGACTTATGGGATCGGCGCCCACGGCGCACGCGGGGGATCATGTTTCGCTTATGATATCTGCGAGGTCGGCATCGACGGCAGCAATCCACACAAGCTAACAGACACTCCCGAAATCGAGGACACCGAACCCTGCTATCTTCCCGGCGGCCGCATCGCCTTCACCACGTCGCGCGAGGGCCGCTATGTGCAGTGTGGCGATTGGGCGCTGGTCTGCGGCATCTTCTGGATGAACGCCGACGGCAGGGACGTGCACAAGATCACCGAGACCCAGGAGGGCGAATTCTATCCGGGCATGCTCGAGGACGGCCGCATCCTCTATACCCGCTGGGATTATATCATGAAAGGCTATAACGTGATCCAGCAACTGTGGACGGTCAACCCGGATGGCACCCGCGCCCAACTCGCCTTCGGCGACTGGTATGCATTTTCCCCCGGGCCGATCGGCCTGTATGAAGCACGACAGATCCCCGGCACCAACAAGCTGATCGCCACCGGCGCGGCCCACCACAACACCGGCGTGGGGCCCGTCATGATCGTGGATCTTGACCGCAACCGCCTCGGTCCTTCGGGGATGCTCAACGTGACTCCGGAAATTTGCTCAACGAGATGACGGTGTTCAACGCCATCCCCGAAGACATGAAGGAAGTGTTGCGCCGCATGGACGAACTCGGCGGACCGACCACCTTCAACCACTATCCGGTCGGTTGGGCGCATGCGATGGACACGCCGTTCCAATGGTGCAAGCAAATCGCCTCGCACTTCGGCGGCACGCGCAACGGCATGGTCATCTCCTGGCCCGCGCGCATCAAGGACGTGGGTGGCATCCGCTCCCAGTTCTGCTCGGTCATTGACATCATGCCCACGCTGCTCGAAGCCGCCGGCGTGCCCGCGCCGACAAGCATCAACGGGGTGGAGCAGAAACCCATCGAAGGCACGAGCCTGATCTATACATTCGATGATGCCAAAGCGCCGTCGAAACACACGACGCAGTATTTCGAAATGTTTGGCAACCAAGGCATCTACCACGACGGTTGGGTCGCCTGCACGACGCCGGGGGTTGCGCCGTGGGACACGGCAGCCGAGTCGCAGGGGCGGTTGCCTTCCGTCCTCGACTACAAGTGGGAACTCTACAAGGTCAGCGAGGATTTCTCCGAAGCGAGCAACCTTGCGGCCAAAGAACCGGCGAAGCTCAAACAGATGCAGGATCTCTTCCGGTTTGAGGCGGAGAAATACCATGTTCTTCCAATCGAGAACGGCCGGATCACCCGCTTCGATGTGAACATCCGGCCCAGCCTGACGCGCGGGCGGGACGAGTTCACCTATTACCCCGGCCTGGTGCGCATCCCCGAGGGCGCGGCACCGGACACCAAGAACAAGTCCTGGCAAGTCAAGGCCGACGTCGTGATTCCCACGGGCGGCGCGGAAGGTATGTTGCTCACGCATGGCGGACGTTTCTCCGGGTGGGGTTTTTACCTGCTCAATGGCAAACCAGTCTTCAACTACAATCTCGCAGGTGTCGCCCACTACAACATTGCCGGCAACGACAAGCTCACGCCGGGTGCGCACTCCATCGTCTATGACTTCAAGTATGATGGCGGTGGCCTCGGCAAAGGCGGCACCGGCACGATTCAAGTGGACGGCAAGACCGTGGCCACCGGTCGCATCGAACGCACGCTGGCCTTCCGCCTGTCGCTCGACGAGACGCTGGATTGCGGCGAGGACACAGGCACGCCGGTTTGCGAGGACTACCACGTCCCGTTCAAGTTCACCGGCGACCTCAAGCAGGTGGTGATCGACCTGAAGCCCGAGCCATTGAGCGCGGACGACGACGCCAAGTTGAAAGCAGGCAAAGCCGCCATCCATGCGTCGGAGTGATTCGCTTGTGAAGCACGCGGGCTGCTCCGGTGAGCGGCCCGCGACTTCAACAGCGAAAACCACCCCCACCACTGAAACCACTCACTGATAACTGATAACTCCACCAGCCAAAGAAACCACACCACCATGGACATGAAACACCAGCATCGGACACTTCTCAACGTGTCGTTCATCGGAGTCCTGGCGCTCGGCCTGTTGAGCGCCAGCGCGATCGCGAAGGACATTAGTATTCAGGGTCGCACAACTGAGTTGGGCACCATTCCTGCGTTCCATCCCGAACACGGTTTGGGTAGCCTGCAGGGGTACTTGGACCCCAAGGCGATTCCCAACAGCCTCGCCCTGATTCCACCGCCGCCGGCCCCTGGCTCGGCCGCCTTCGCGCTCGATGAGGAGGTCGCCCGCAACTCGTTCGCCTTGCGCGGTACGCCGCGCTTTGCCCTGGCGGCCGCCGACTTCGATCTGAAATTGCCGCACTTTGTGGCTGACTTCTCATGCGCGCTCAACGCCCAGATCACCAAGGAGGACTGCCCGTATTTATATAACTTGCTGTGTCGCTCATTCAGTGATATCGGCATGTCAACCTACGCCGCGAAGAATTTTTACAAACGCGCAAGGCCCTTCCAACAGAATGGCGAACCCCTCGCCGTGCCGGAAGCGCGAACTTTCCTCGAAAAGGATCCTTCCTATCCGTCGGGCCATACCGCCCTCGGCTGGGGCTTTGCCCTCATCCTCAGTGAACTTGCGCCGGAGCGCGCCGATGCAATCCTCGCCCGCGGCCGGGCGTTTGGCGAGAGCCGCATCGTCTGCAACCATCATTGGTTTAGCGACGTGGTGTGGGGCCGGGCGATGGGCGCGGCGACCGTGGCGCGATTGCACGCCGATCCGACCTTCCGCGCGGATATCGAGGCCGCCAGGGCCGAAATGGCGGCGATTTGCGCCAAAGGTCTGCCGGCGACTTTCGATAGCAAGACGGAAGCCGCGGCACTCGCCCTGGGATTCCAAGCCAGCAGCGTGAGCGCCATCGACATCCTGCTAGAGCCGGACGCGACGATGCTTAAACATGCCGCCGCCAACAACGCGCGCCTGCTCAAAGCATACCCGCAGGGTTTTGCGCTGGATGCGACACACGCGCCGCACATCACGATGCTTCAATGTTTCGTGCGCACGGCGGACCTCGACAAGCTTTATGCCGCCGAGGAAAAGGTGCTCGCCGCGGCCAACGTCTCCGCGATGAAGCTGGAAGCGTTCAAGTGCTACTACATCCCGACGGGTAGCGGGCTGGGGGTCGCCGGCATTTGCGCGAGGCCGACGCCGGAAATCCTCAAGCTGCAAGCCGACATCATTGCCGCCGCGAGTCCGTTTAACTTGCGCGACGGACCCATCGGCGCGTTCACCGCCGGGCACGATGATCCCGCCATCGATGCGGCCATCATCAAGTATGTGTCCACATTTGAACAGCTGGGAGCAGGCGAGCACTTCAATCCGCACGTCAGCACCGGCAACGCGCCGACCGCCTTGCTCGACCAGATGACCGTTGAACCATTCGAGTCGTTCACGTTCTCGCCCGCCGGCGCCGCCGTCTATCAACTCGGCCCCTTCGGCACCGCGGCGAAAAAACTCAAGGAATGGGACTTGAAGCCTTGAGCCACCGGAGCAACGAAAAAATTCGTTGGTGAAACACTCGGACTGGTCCGTGTCGGGCCGGCCAGCGACTTCACCAGCGAAAGCAACCGTTCGTTGCCAGCGGACTGTCAACGACAGTTGCAGCCACGATTAGACGCTGACGAAGGCCCATCATGCCTGACTGGCAACTCACGGCCACCATGGGTCTCGAGTGAGGGTAGGGGGCTATTCACCTCGATGGCACTGTGGGGGTGACGGAGTTTGATATAGTTTGGTCGTATCAGCCTGCTGCTCAAGCTCTTCGTCGGTCAGGCAAGAAAGCCTGAGTCAAAAGGAATTACTTGTCGTGGCCGTGACCTGCACGGCGAGACCAACACGATCCGACAACGCATATCCTGCCATTCATCACGCGGATCCCGCCATGCCGGCGGTTCTTGGTTGTTAGCCCGCGCGAAAATGCCCACCTTGCAACGGTGTAAGGATGATTGAAGGGCCGGCGGCCGTGATGACCGTGGCGCGCCAAGCCGTCAACCCGGCTTGCTGCCGGGTTGGTGAATTCCAGCTCCTCTGCATTCATCCACCCACCCGCTTATGAACCTGGTTTCCAAACGCCTCGCCACTTTGCTCTGGAGCAGCCTGATTGTGTTAGCCATGCCCGCGCCCGCGGCGGTCGTCACGGCCAATTTTGCTTCCGCCACCACGGTGCCGGTGACCGCCGCGGGTTACACCGGCACGGGCAACACGGTGAATTTCACCCTGAGCTATCGGCGGAGTGGAGCGCGACCTTGCAACCGGGAAGCTGGCATGACGTGCCGGACACTGGAACGGATGGCCGGCACTTTTTCAGCGTGCCAGCGGGTCAACCGCGGATGTTCCTGCGGTTGAAGGTGATCGTTGAGTATTCCATCAACGAAATGAAAGATCACAAGTGGCGAGAGTCGGGAGTGCGGGAGCTTGCTATCGTTGCGGGCTGCGGCAGCTTGCTGCCGGGGCTGGAACTGCGAAATGCAATAGGGGGAAGACCGGAGATCACGCCGCGGAAGCCCGCGGTGTTGATTCGCCCGCCCGTGGCAAGCCGCGACCGCAGCCGTCCCGGATGGCGAACGCAGGCGCTGCGGTGGTTCGCGGGAACTTTCCTGTTGTTAGGATCCGCCCACGCTGCCACCACGACCGTCACCCGCAGTCTCGGCAGTGCGGACAGCGGCACGTTTGTGGCCGGCGGATCGTTTCAATCATGGATTGCCAAAGGATCGCTGCCCATCGGGTCGATCCTGCGATCGGTTGCGGTGGATGCGCGGCTCGAAAGCACAAATAACGGGAACTGGGCGGAAGACTTGACGGTGATGATCGATCCGACGCCGCTGGCGCCGGGAGGCGATAGTATTTTGTCGATCGGCAATGGCGATCGCACGGGGCCGAATCCGGCCTTGACGTGGGCGAACGGGTATGGCGGGCCGGGCACCTCGGTGACCGACACCAAGAGCGCCCCCGCGGATTTTCCCGCCACCCTCGACCTGCACAATGCGGAAGTGTTCATCGGCAATACTTGGGGTGGCCCCACGACCGGCGGCACCTGGTCGGGAATCGTGAGTATCTCATACGATTCACCGGACCTGGCATTGCTCAAGACGTTTGGTCTGCCCGGCTACCCGGCGCTGATCCATGGCACCAACATCACGTGGAACCTGCCCTACGGGGCTAACCTAACCGGCCTGGCACCGGCCTACACGCTGTCCTCAGGCACCTGCGACAAGCCTTCCGGCTCGATGCAGAACTTCACCACCCCGCAGACCTACACCGTGACCGACGGCACGGTCGTCAATATCTACACGGTGACCGTGGTGATCGAGCCGGCACGGAGCGCGATCCAGGTGAATATCGACACCGAGACGCGAATTGGATTGGCGGGGCCGGCGGGCAACCTCGGGGCCACCTGGAATCAGGTGATAGGCCAGCCGCCGTTGACGGCGAGCGGCCTGTTGGATTCAGCCGGAGCCGCGACCACGGTGGGATTCACCTGCGACGCGAGCAATGTGGACACATGGGGTGAACCGGCATTGAGGCTGTTGAAGAGTGGGGCCTTCCAGTGGAATTGGGACGACGCCTATCACCTGGTGCTCAGCGGCCTGACGCCGCGCCGGCCGTATTCGCTCTATCTCGCCAGCTTCCATCCGAACGAACTCGGCGGCAGGTCCGTGTTTTCGACCGCCAACGCGACAACGACGGTCGGCACCCAGATCGCCGACACCGGTGGCCCGGATGGCAACGCCAGCACCTGGGTGTCAGGCGTGAACTGTGTATGGTTCGATAACATCGTGCCGGATGCGAACAATCAAATCACCATCACCATCGTCGGCGACAGCGGCACCAATGCAAAGCGCGCCTACCTCAACGGTTTCCAGTTGGTGTATGAGGGGGCGTTGGCGCCGCAGCAACTAACAGCCACGCCGGGCAACGCGCAGGTCGGCTTGACGTGGTTGCCGTGGGACGGCGCGACGGGTTACCGGGTGAAGCGCTCGCTGACGAGCACCGGCGGATACACGACGATTGCCACGGTATTCGGCCTTTCGTTTACCGACAACTCGGTGGTCAATGGCACGACGTATTATTATGTCGTGTCAGCCGTGACGTCACTGGGTGAGAGTGTGAACTCGGCCGAGGTGAGCGCACTGCCGGCAAAGAGCGCGGCCAAGGACATGCTGACCTTCGGTCCCGGCGCGGTGGTCGTCGGCAACGATATCTTCTGGACCGTGGCAGCGGGAACCACCGTGACGAGCTTGGCACCGATTCTAACAGTCCAGCCTTTGGCCGCATGCAGTCCGCCGTCTGGGACGAATCGCAATTTCACGACCCCGCAAACCTACACGGTCACCGCCGAGGACGGGACCAGCAAGATGTACCGCGTGACCATCGACATGGCAGACAGCACGCAAACCACGAATCTCATCACGGGTTTCAGCTTTCCGGGGCTGGGAAACGCGACGATTTCCGGCAACTGGATCCGCCTGAGCGCTGCTGCGGGCACGCCCGCCACGGCATTGGCACCAACGTATGTTCTAGCAGCCGGTGCGACCTGCACGCCCGCCTCCGGCAGCAGCCGTGACTTCACCAACCCGCAGCTGTACGTAGTCACCGGTTCGGACGGAACGAAGCGCATGTACACCGTGGTCGTGCAACCGACGGTAACGTTGAGCTTGTCCGGCAGCCCGCTGGCCGAGGCTGGCGGAGTGGCGACCGTAACAGCTAATCTATCAGCCCAGCATGGCCGTGATGTCACGGTGCAACTGGCGTTTTCCGGGACGGCTGTAATGTTAGATAACTATACGTGTTCGGCCACCAGCATCGTGATTGCGGCCGGACAAACGGGCGCGTCGATCATGCTGACCTCGGTGCCGGATACGGTCTATCAGGCAACGGCGAAGACGATCGTGGTGGATGCCAGTGCGTCGTACAACGCCACCCTGGCATCGCCCCAACAGGTAACGGCGGTGATCACGGAGGATGATCCGGTGCCCCTGTTTCCGCTGAGTGCGGGCCAGCGCGGCATGGTGGCGTGCCGGGACCTCCCCGCAATCAGCTACGATGCCTATCTGCCGCCAAGCTATTCGTCCGATGGCACGCCCTTGCCCATCATCTATACGTTCAATCCCGGCGGCGGAGGGATGGTTGCGGATCTGCAAAACGTCTGCGCCAGTCTGCAAATCATCCTGATCGGCATCATCAATTCATCGAATGACACAACTGACGACGTGATCCAGCGCGACACCTATGCCGTGGCACGGGATGTGCGGCAGCGCTTGGTATATGATCCCACGGCGGAATTGGCCGGTGGATTTTCCGGCGGCGCGGTGGTGGCATACCAGTTTGCCCGTTTCCGCCCCAAGCACACGGCGGGAGTTTTGGCCATGGGCGGCTGGTTGGAGCTTCCCGACGGTGCCCTGCCGAGCGAGACTTTGCCGGCTGGCTTGTTGGTCGCGCGCACCACCGGCAACACGGATTCCGGCGGCAATGCATGGCTCGGGCATGACGGTCTGTATCTGGGG
>Ga0118677_10014252_pt1 | contig 11264 bp, 11 predicted proteins | sample AliMusrvi5mmetaG_FD_86154 | JGI IMG/M metagenome (GOLD analysis project Ga0118677, IMG submission 86154)
CACTGCACGCCAAGGCTGGCTGATCCAGTCGGAGCCCCGTTCCGGCGAATTTAACGCGCCTTTACCCGCTTCCCCCGTTTCTTGACGGTCATTGTATCCACACGCTCCGACATTCGTGTGCATAATGCCATATTTGTCACAGAACGACTGTATTTGAAGGAGTTTCGGCTTGCTGAAGGTTCGCTTGAGGTGTTCGACGGCGTTTTCGGGCCACTTCAAGGGCTTCGCCGACCTCTGGAAGCGAAATGGAATCACGGGCGATAATCCACGGTGCAAACGGGACAATCTGTGTTGCAGGCAGTATTTTTTCCTCAACCAATCGCCTCATTACGTCATCACCCACAAGCAACTCATTGGCGGCACCTTTGATGGTGAGCCACTCGCCAGTATGGCCATGATTTTTCAAGCGATGATAGCTCCGCGTTGCCTGGACACTGTATTTCCGCCAAGTTTTCGAACCGCCCGTCTGATATCCGAGCCTGTTAAGGGTGGCCGCTATTCCTTGGTCGTTAGACACCTTCGAAAGCTCCTCAATGAGGTCCAAGACCGACTTTTCGGTGTCGAGTGCTTTTTTGCCCGGCAGGTTGCGCTTCACCTGAATTTCGCTGTGAACACCTCCTTTCCAGTGCACAACCAGCAGGTGATTTTTTCTCTCTTCGTCGTCGCGTATCACTATTTCCTCAATCATTGTTCTCAGAATCCGTTTCTTTAGGACAACCGAAGTCGCAGGATCATGCCATAACACGGACAATTCCCTACCGAGATTTAGCAGGCTAATTCGCTCATCCAAGGTTACCGCCGTGGTCTGTCTGTCCAGTTCCGCAACCTGGCGTTCGAATTCGATTACACGCTCGATGGACGAGTTCCAGATCAGCTCCAACTTACCAGCAACAAGACGGTTGTTTGGATCGACAAGTTCGTACTGGTTGCGGGCGCGATCCATCTCGCGACGGGCACTATCAAGAGTTTGATCCATAGCCTTACGCCTCTCATCCCGCCTACGTTCAAGGCTGTCCAACGTTTCCACTGCCGCTCGGACTCTATCGGGCTGAACCGCGCCCAACAACAACGCGGCAACCGCACGATCCACTGCCATCGCGCCCAGGGACTGACAGGAGGCCGCGCCACGGTCACCGCGGTCGCCGTGACAACAATACCTGCCTCTGCTACTCTTACGGTTAGGGTTGTTAACATACATTCTCCGACCGCATTTACCGCAACGCAAAAGACCAGCGAGAAGTGCCAATCCAGACCTAGCGACTCCGGCATGTCGCGCATTGCGCCGCGACAGGTTAGAATCCAAGGTAATCTGATTCTCAAGAAACTCTTTCCAACTGATATATCCCCGGTGGTTGTCGAGAATGAGAACCTTCCACTTATCTAGCGACTTTCGCGAGCGGGTAAGCGACTTGCGAGCACGCCCGCCCTCGATCCTGATGATCGCTTCCGTTTTCCCGTATGCCAGGGCACCCCCATAATTGGGATTTCTAAGGATTTGATAGATCCGATGTCCACGCGGCAATCGCCAAACGACTTTCCGACCTCGGGTTGCCGATACCACTTCTGGAAGGGGAATGTTCTGGTCGCGATACCACAAGGTCACCTGTCGGGCGCTTCCTAGTTCGCGGAATTTCTGGAAGACACCCTGAATTGCCAATTGCACCTCACGGTTGGAGATCATTTTGATGCGGTCGTTTTTGTCCCGAGTCAAACCGACTGGCATCTCCCACATCGCGTGACCACGCTTGACTTTCATCTCATAGGCTTCGCGCGCCCGCTGCCGGAACAATCCCAGTTCAAATTCGCTCATTGTGCCCTTCAGTCCTAACAACAAACGGTCGTTGAGTTGCCTGGGGTCGTAAACACCATCTGCGTCCACAATCAAGGTTTCAGTCATAGCGCACAACTCGATAAGATGATGCCAGTCCTGATTGTTGCGAGCCAACCGCGAGGCCTCCAACGCGAATACCGCGCCCACTTGGCTGCCGCACACCGCAGCAAGCAACGACTGGAAGCCCGGTCGATCAACGAGGCCGCTGCCTGTCCTTCCCTGGTCCTCGTCGATCACGACAACTTGCGCGAACTTGAGGTCTTTGGCATGCCCAGCGAGGTCGTATTGACGCTGGCGGCCCTGATGATTGTGACGCACTTGATGGCCAGTAGATTGCCGCACATAAATGTACGCGGCGCGGTCACGATGATGGGATTGAATTTTCTCGTTCATGTTTATCTCGGTTCATTGGCGGCCGTTGAAACCTGCCGCCCGACGTCTGACCAAAGCCCCAATTGACCAACGGGCTTCGGCTGACTAAGTTTGGCTGTCTTCATTCTCCTCAGTACATCTGTGTTTGTCCTCCTCGCCGACTGGCGTGGGATCATGCGCTTCTAACAGGACACGCAAGCGCAAGAGGGCATCGACAGAGACCCGTGGCCGATCCTCGATGATTACCATCCGGCAACAATTCTCGTCGAACATCCAACTCGGTATCATGATTCTGGTATCTTCCCCAACATCTGCAATAATTGCCGGTTCTTCGCCTGCACGGATCCCGCGGATCACATTGACTTCACGTCCAAAATACGGATGAAATTGATAAACGATCCGCGATCGGCCGCGTTGATTAGAAGCATGCTGATTCATTGTAACAGGCACTATTTCGCTGCCGTGTCCGATAAAACTCAGGACATGAGTTTGTCACTGGCCTAACTGAAAAGCACTCACCACCTCCGCCCCGAACACACGGGCGCATAAGGCGGATTCTAAAACCGCCAAGACAGTTAGATGTAAACGTATTGACCCAATCGGGTCCCTCGATGGCCAATAAGGGATACCCGACGCGGTTTTCGCAGCCGTAGGGCGGATTTCCCGGCGCGGTTGCGGGGATTGGCGGCGGTTTCCCGGGCACGGATTTACCGGATACAAAAAAATTTCCCGGACGCGGTTTTTTGCGGTCGGGGCGCGGTGCCGGGGCGCGGCTGATGTGCGGGAGCAGGCCACTTTCAAACGCAGTGATAGCGGCTTTGGGCGGCTAAAGGAAGAACGTTTTTCCGGCGGTTCAGGCTTTTTTGCCGGTCTCGGCGGGGTGGGTCCTGCCATGCACGGCCTTGAGCTGCTCGATGCTCACCTGGGTGTAAATGGCGGTGGTTTCGAGTTTCTCGTGACCAAGGAGTTGCTGAATGAACCGGATGTCGGCCCCGCCTTCCAGCATGTGGGTGGCACAGGTGGAGCGGATCAAATGGCAGCTTCCGGGACGGTCGATGTCGGCCTGTTTGACCCACTTGGAGACCATGCGGCTGAGCACGTCGGGATTGAAGGGCTCGCCGTAGCTGGTGAGGAAGAGGGCGCGCTGGGTGGCATCCAACGCGAGCCGTGGACGCACCTCATCGAGGTAGCGTTCGAGCCAGCGCAGGGCACGGCTGCCGACGGGTACGACGCGGTCCTTGTGGCACTTGCCCTGGCGGATATGCAGGGTCTGGCGTTCGCGGTTGAGGTCGTGGATTTCGAGCCGGGCGAGTTCGCTGCGGCGCAGACCGGCGCTGTAAAGGAGTTCGAGCATGGTGCGGTCGCGGCAGCCCAAAGGATCGCCGATGTCGGGGATGTTGATGACGGCGGCGATCTGTTGGATGCCGAGGGCTTCCCTGGGCAGGCGCTTTTCCTGGCGCGGCATTTCCAGTTCGCTGGCCGGATTGGCGGGGATGAGGTTCTGTTTGGCCAGCCACGAAAAGAAGTCCCGCAGGGTGCCGAGCCGGCCGCGCTGGGTGGATATGCCCAGCGGCATCCCGTTCTTCTTGCGCCAGCGCCAGAGGTGGCGCTGATAGCTTTCGAGGATGGGCTTGGTGATGGCCGCGGGAAACTGTAGGTCGCGCTCGTGCGCCCAGAACAGGAAGACTTTCAAGGCGTCCCTGCGGCCCTCGATGGTGTTGGGGGTGTAGTTCCTGACCGCAAGGCTCTGGAGGTAGCGGGCGGCTTCGCCGGCGAGGCTGCCGGCAACGCCGCCGGGCAGTTCGTTGGCGGCGTTGCCGCCCCTTTTGTCCTGGTCGCGTTCCCGGAGTTTGCTGGTTGCCTGGTATCCTTTTTTGCCTGCCATGGGAGTTATCGGTTGTCAGTTATATGTTATCGGGAATGGGGCGGAGGCGCGGTGATGATGCCGTTACGCTACGATGTGGATTTTCCGGGCTCCTGATGTGCGGTGCGGCAAGGTGACAAGGTCGCGCCCATAAGGTGGTTTTTCCCCGCAACCACGGGCGCTTGCGACCTTGCCGCCCGGTTCCGGCCAGGTGGGGGCAAGGCGCCATCGAAAACCGGCATGGTGGATGGCGTAACTTCATTCCTCCGCCGGTTGGGTGTCCTGTTTGCGGCGGAGATTGGCGACGTCGATCAGCCCGACATGATAACTGTCGGCCGCCTCGTCCGCGTCGGTCAGAAGCTCGTATTGGATCGCCACGCCGTTGCGGCCGCCGCGGGTGGTGACATATTCGAGTTCCTGCAGGCGCTCCAGGTGGCGGCGCACCTGAGTCTGGCTCCAACCCGTGAAGTCGCGCAGTTCCCGGCGGCTGAACAGGGCGAATTTCTGTTCGACGCTCCCGGCTTTGATCGTCGCGCGCACGAGCGTCTTGATGTGTTCCAGCAGGCGGCGGGTTTGCGGCGACAATTCGTCGAGACCGCGTCCCAGCACTTCCGGGGCGATGCGGTTGGCGGTTTCGATGTCCTCAAGGGTGACGGGCAGCATGGCGACCTCGCGGGTTGTCCGTCCGGCGTCGGACTTCACCTGGTGGGTGACGGGTTGACGCTGGTATTGGTGGAGCAGCGCGATGGTATCTATCAGCGTCAGGTATTTCTCGTGATCGCGGCGCGTCCTGGTGCGGCTGCTGGTGAATGTCAGGTGCCGGGCATAGGGATTGGCGATGCGCATGGGCCGGATGAGGCGCTGGGCGTTCTGCATGACGCGCAGGATGTCGCGGCGGCGCTCGGCGGCGAGGATGCCTTCGACGGTGCGGGCTTCGCGCTGGAGGCGGTGGATGCGCTCGGTCTGCTCGCGGGATTCATCGACCGTCAGGACAAGGCAGCGGTTCATGAGTTCCTCGTCGATGTCGATGGAGGTGGTGGTGAACACGATGGCCACCGGCCCCTGGACATGGTATTCCTGGGTTTCCATGCGGCCGCTGTGCGGATCCTTGCCGGTGCTGGCGATGGTGAGTTCGCCCTCGGATTGCAGGAGTTTGAGGGCATAACCCGCTTTTTCCGCACCCTCCTCCTCGACGATGGCCAGGATCTTGTGTTTGAGGTCGCTCTCGCCGAGATAATACAAACTCTGGCCGGTCATGGCCGAGTATTTCACCTGGTCCTCGCCGGGGAAGAATCCCAGCACGGCATCCATCAAGGTGGATTTCCCGGCGGCGCTGGTGCTCTGGATGATGACGGCCAGCGGCTTGGCCAGCTTGCGCGAGGCGCAGGCGAGATAGGCGGCCAACAGGTTCGTCTCCTCGCCGACGACACCCGCCTCGTCGTAGGCGGCGGCGATGCGTTGGAGCAGGTCCGGAACCCGCAGGAGTTCGAGCGCCTCAGCCTCGTCAGCGGCCGGCATGCCGACGCCGGCGGCAGGTTCTCGCGGGGCGTTGAGGCGTTGCTCCTGGGCTTGTTCGAGGGCAAGGAGGAGCTTGCCGAGATCGCGTTTCAACAGATCCTTGTCCAACAGGGTTTCCTCGGAGGCGCGCTCGATGAACTTGCGGCGCTCGCCGTCGCGGTAGAGGTCCAGCGAGTCAACATGCATCAGGCCCCCGCAGGTGACGCGCAAGGTGATCCTGAGCAACTCGGGGCCGTTGTTCTTTTCGAGCCCTCCGATCCGATAGATCCGGGAACCGAAAGCGGCTTCGTGGCAGTCGCCGATCTTTGCCAGGACGGCCGGTGGCGGTTGATCCGGAACACTTTCCCCTTTAGCCGCCGGAGAGTCAGCGGCTAAAGAAGAAGCTACTATATTATTAGTAGATATGGGCGTGACCCGGCCATTGGCGCATGCCGCCGTCACCATGGACTTTTGAAGCGATTCGCCGCCCAGCCATTCCGCCGAGCGGACCGCCCGGCGCAGCGCCTCCCCGCCTTGTTCCAAGGCGTATTGGTTCGCGTCCATCCCCCACGGCAGCCTGACGGCAAAGCATTCCACGCCGATGGCCTGGAGGCGTCGCGCGGCATCGGCGGTGGCGGTTTCCCCAGCCTCGTCGGCATCGAAGGCGAGTCTGACGCTTTCGATTCTGGCGTCGCGGATGGCATCGAACAATTCGGTGGTGAAGTTCTTGGTGCCGAAGGTGCAGGTCGCGGCATCCATCCCGTTTTTCACGAAGGTCAGGGCGTCGAGGATGCTTTCGGTCAGGATGATCTCACGGTTGGCCAGGGCTGCCGGGTTGAAAATCCCGGCCAGCGGCCGCGCCAGATAGAGGTGGCGCAGTTCCTTGGGGGCCTTCGGATCAATGCGCCGCCCGTAAAACTGGACGATGCGGCCTTCCCGCCCGGGTGGCGCGCACTCGCGGATCGGTATGGTGAGGCAGCCGTTGAGGTGCTCGCGGCCGGTGTTCCGATAGACGCCGGTTCTTTCGAGTTGTTCGCGGATCCGCTTGCCGCCGACGCGCTGCTTGTTGGCGATCCTCAGGCCGAGCGTGCGGTCGGCCACGCCGATGCCGAAGCGTTGCCAAAGCTCCGGGTCATCGAGGCCGCGGGCGGCCAGACATTCGCGGGCCGCCTGCCCCTCCGGCGCTGACAAACGCGACGCATAGTAGGCGGAGACCTGCTCCAGCAGTTGCGAATCCTCCGCCGAATCCTCCAGCGGACACGGCAGGCGCGGCACGGTCGTCAGTTTGCGCGGGACCTCCGGAACATGCTCGAACGCGGCCCTGCCGCCGTTGGCCAACAATTCAAAGGCGTGGCGGAAACTCAGGCCGTCGAAGCGCTCGACAAACTGGATAGCGTTGCCGGTTTGGCCGCAACACGCCGCCATGCAGCGCCACAGCCCCTTGCCGGGCGTCACGATGAGGTTGGGGGTTTCCCGGTCGTCATGGAACGGACAGAGGCCGGTCCAGTTCGCGCCCTGCGGTTTCAAGGCGACACCCCGCGACTGGATCAACGCCACCAGATCGGTTTCGCCTTTGATCCGGTCGATTTCGTGCTCGGCGATGAGGGGCATGTCAGGATGGGGGGTGATTGTTGGACCCATGATCGCGGGAGGACGATAGGCGTGCCTGCTCGCGGTTCCAGCGCGCCCGCATGGCTTTCCAGCACGGCGAGTCCTCGTAATATTCGTCATGATCCCAGGGATCGAAGCGCAGCCCGTCGGTTTGCATGAGCCAGTTCCAGCGGGCGGCGGTGCGCCCGGCATGGCGCAAGGCACGGTCGAGCATGGCACCGCCGCCGTCGCGCCAACCGCATTCGGTTTGCAGGCGCCCGCACCAACCGTGCTGGGAGGCTTCGCGCATGACGGCCCGGCCTAGGACGGCCAGTTCGCGGGCCAGACCCGCAGCCAGCGCGGCGCGCTCCCAGTGGTCCCACGGATAGGAGCCGGGAACCGCCATGCCGGCGGGCCTGACGGGTGCGGGGAGGGCGGAGGGCGGGATCATGGCGGCGGAAACGGTGTCAAGATTGCAGTGGAAAAATTTGACCTGCGCCTCGATTACGGGTTAGCCTATATTTGTGCAAGCCAATTCCGTAATTTTTCAGACGCCCGGTTATGATGGCGGGGTCATGCCAGCCGGAAGACCTTCCAAACACGACCGTTCGCCGTTCGGGACGCGCCTCCATGCGGCCCGCCAACAGGCCGGACTGTCACAACTGCAAATCTCTAGCGCCCTAGGCATCACCCAGCCAAGCTATGCGGATTGGGAGCGCCGGTCCGTCGCGCTCAAACCCGAATACCTGCCGAAACTCGCGGAACTGCTGGGCGTTTCGGTGGATTACCTGGTGGGCAGGGAGTCCGCCAAGCGACCGCCCTCTGCCCCTGCGGGCCGCGCACGCCAGGTATTCGACGCCGTACTCAAGTTGCCGCGCAAGCAACAGGCCAAGGTCGTCGAAATGGCCGAGGGCTTCCTGGCACTGCACGCCAAGGCTGGCTGATCCAGTCGGAGCCCCGTTCCGGCGAATTTAACGCGCCTTTACCCGCTTCCCCCGTTTCTTGACGGTCATTGTATCCACACGCTCCGACATTCGTGTGCCACGGCCATGCACCGGGGCGGCGCGGACATCCGCTACATTCAGGAAATGCTCGGTCACGCCCGGCTCGACACGACCCAGATTTACACCCACGTCAACATCAGGGAACTCGCCGACGTCCACGCACGCTGTCATCCTCACGGGCGAATGACATTGCCGGAGGGCGCGGGCGCGATGTGCGGACCCGAAGATTGTTCTTCCACTCAGGCCCCAGACCTGCTATCAGCCGATCCAGTGATGACCGCCACGCCTCCATCTCCTGCTTCCGGAGCCGATTTGGCAGGTTCTAACCGTCAAGACCGTGAAGAATCACCGGGCGACGACGATTCTCCGCCCGAATCAGGCCCGTTTTCGCGCCCAACCCGTCCAAGACCGCCGAGGCCTGGAAATCCTTCTAACTCCATAGCTTCCAGAAGGTTGCGGACAAGGGCGTCTAGCGGAAAAACGGACAGTGTGCCTGAATACGGGTACCGTTACTACGACCCGCTGACCGGCCGGTGGCCGTCCAGAGATCCTATTGAGGAAAGGGGCGGAGTAAATCTCTATGGATTCGTTGGGAATGATGGAGAAAATCGGTGGGATAATCTTGGCAATGTCGTCTATACTCCCTATTCGTCCCGACTGTCTGAGGGCGACGTACCATTTCATGGCACTCAAAGTTGGGAGTCTAAGCCATATGGTTCATCTTCGCTTTCTGCACAAGTTGTCATTGGATACGACTCTGTGGAGGATTGCGTCGCCCAAAGAACGATTTCTGTCGCTGGATATGTGAAGTTTCCATCAGGTGGGAGGCAGGCTGACCGCGAAGAAGTCGTCGGGCCAAATATGTTCGTAAACTGGGGTGATGTAAATGCTGCGTTCAAGGCTACTGCTTCATTCGCCTATGTAAAATTGGAAGATTTAGGGAAAGGTGAAACCTTCAAGGATGTCGAGATGGGTGGGCATAGATTTCTTGTTGCAATGCGCGTAGTGATCTCATCTGGAGCAACGGCTAAGGTAACTGCGGTTCTTAGCGTATTGGGGACAATGGATCCAAATGCGACTCCAAGGGGTAATGGCGTTTTTGAGGGAGGGTTTGACGGCAAGAATCTTGGAATAGTGTGGAACTTAAATGGCTCAGAGTCAGTTGGAGACCTGGCGGTCAAAGGAACGTTGGAGATTCATTCCAAGTGCTGCACGAAATCTGGAAAGTAAGAAAATGACATCCATATATATAAACAATAGGCGGTTAGCGAAAACAATCTTCTGCTGTGTCATACCGATGGTGATAGCAACCTATTGTGCGGTGGCGCAAGAAGATGTGCGCAACTCCTTGGTCTCGGAGGTGAAATTTGACGCATTCAGATTATTCGTTTATCCCTCTTATAATCTTTCAAAATTAGGCTATAGTCTTTCGGAAAGCAGCTTTCACAGGGATCCTCGTGAGGACGGAAATCAGAAAGCAATTGTTGCATGGACATCAAAGGATGTAACCATTATTACTATTGATAGACATATTTTAATTGGTTCAAAACACTTTCAGATTCCCGATTCCTGTTCGGAAGTTTGGCTGATCGGTGACTTGCTGGTTGGAATCGGATCCGGCATCATCCCTGCAACTGAGATCCCGCCCGATTTAGGGAAAGACATAGAAGCAAACCGTGAAGATTGTACGGAGGCGGTGTTTGGCGTGGTGTTTACGGTAAAGAAAGCCCTTATTCATGGGGAGTCGTTCACAAAGACGGACGATAAGAATTATAACCTTATTATAGGCGGATGCTTTTTTCGTGTTAGCAGAGGCAATCTTGAGTTTCGAGGAAAAGACTACGGGACTATCAACTCCGGTGACGCTGTGGTGGTCGATGAACGGGGACGGTTGAGCGTTCTTAAGAAGAAGGTATTGGGTAGCGAAAATGGAGCCCCTCATGAATCTTCGAAATGAACCCACATGACAACCAATGACATTGGCCATTCCAACCCATACCCAAAAGCGAAATCCAACCAGATTTTCGGCTATCAACCCTCGTGTTTGGGCAGTTCCAAAGTCAGGCAACGCAACCCGGTCACTCCGAATTTCACCGGCGTATATTGGGTCGCATGTTAACATTTTGCTCGACTCGGTCGGGTTGTCGGGCGGGATGTGCGCATGGCGAGACCCTTGGGATTAGAATATGCGGGCGTTGTGTTGTGGGGTGAGTTGATCTCGCCGCCACCCCCCGGGCGGCTGCCGCGGCCTAACGAAAACTCCTTGGCACCGCCGGAGCAAAACGCCGCCGCCGACAACCCTATCGGGCCAACCGAAAAACTTTGTTCTTCCCCACCCCCCCAATGAGTTATCCGCCCTTCATGCGATGACCGCCGTCCCTACAGCTCCCGCCGCAACTCCTGATCCGGTGCCTTCCTGCCACCCAGATCACGGCCAAACACCCGGCGGCGACGATCCTCCGCCGGAATCCGGCCCGTTTTCACGTCCAACCCTTCCAAGGCGGTCGAGGCCTGGAAATCCACCTAACTCTTTGGCTTCCAAAATGTTGCGGAGAAAGTATTCTAACGGAAAAAGGGCCGGTGTACCTGAATACGGGTACCGCTACTACGACCCGCTAACAGGCAGATGGCCATCAAGGGACCCGATAGAGGAAGATGGCGGGGTGAACCTGTACGGCTTTATCGAGAATGACGGGATAGGTTATTTTGACAATTTAGGGAGAAAGAAGCAAACTAGGCAACCAACAAACAAAACTGCCAATTCCAGAGCTGTTAAGATTACCGATGATTCAAAAGCGCGCGATCTGATACCCAGCTTTGAAATTTTTCTCGAACATTCCCACGATCTCAACCCATCTCATGAGATTAAGGACGCAGCGACAGCATTTTGGTCCGTCCAGATTATCGAACTTACCCGCATCACAAAATATGGCTCTCTAGCAGAATGTGTGGGTGGTTTTGGGTTCGGGAAGGTCACCAAGTTGATGGTATAGGGCGACTTGCAAATGACAGAAGTTCCTAAATCCAAAAGCCTTGCGGATCGTTAGGCCAACCTTCAAATTGAACCCATCCACCATTCCACTGCTGTATTGTTTTTTGGCCTCAA
>Ga0118677_10014255_pt1 | contig 11263 bp, 4 predicted proteins | sample AliMusrvi5mmetaG_FD_86154 | JGI IMG/M metagenome (GOLD analysis project Ga0118677, IMG submission 86154)
GTTCGACGACATGGATGAGTTTCGTCGAAGCGAATGATTTCATCAACAATGCGAACGGAACCGGTGGCGTAATGGGCATTGGCAGTCGTTACTTCAGCAATGACACCCGCGGCGATTTCATGAACGGCGGATCGGGCACGTCTATCGGCATCGCCCAGAAGCCGCTCGGGTCTGCCTCCACCAGGACATTTGCGGCGTCCTCATGGAGTCCGGGAATGACCTATGGCACCGGCACCGGGCCTGCATGGGCAAACACTGACAAGAGGGCATGGATTTGCATCGCCAAGATCGTCTGGGGCAACGCGAGCACCCCCACCACGATCACCGTGGACGCCTATCCGGACGGCACCGTGCTGAGCGAGGCAACCTTCAATGCTTCGAGCACACTGACGACCCTCAGCGTCACGGTCGATCCAACCACATTCGATTACATTACCCTGGGAGGCGCCCGCTGCAATTACGATGAGTTGCGCATTGGAACGACTTTCAATGACGCGATCGGCGTCGTGGTCGCCTCCACCGGCAACTACTGGGCACCGGGCCTCACCGGCGGCGGCACGGGAAACTGGGGAGCTGATTCGAACGTATGGTCCTCCAGCCCGGGCACGCATGGCACGAGCGGACAGGCGAGCACCGGCACCTTGGTTTTCAGCGGAGCCGCAGGCACTGTGACTGTCAACGGCACGGTCTCGGCTGTGGCCGGACTCCAGTTCCTGACCACCGGCTATGACATCGTTGCCGGGACCTCATCCCCCGAACTGAGCCTCACCGGCGCGCCTGCCGCTGACAACACGATCAGCGTCAACAGCGGCGAGACAGCAACCATTGGCGTCACCGTCTCCGGCACTGCCGGATTGACCAAGGCGGGCGATGGCACGCTGATTCTGGGCAATCCGGCCAACGGGTACAGCGGGGGCACGATGCTCAACGCGGGCACCCTCCAGATCGCCGCACTCGCCAGTCTGGGTAGCGGCAATGTCACGTTCGGTGGCGGCACACTGCAGTATGACATCGGTTCCTCGTTCGACGTCTCAACGCGAATCAATCCGGTCGCCAGCGGTCAGGTGGCCAATATCAACACGAATGGCAACGACGTTTCCTTGGGTGCCATCAGTGGTGCCGGCGGCCTCACCAAACTGGGCAGTGGTGCGCTCACCCTCACTGCGGACATGAGTTCCTTGGCAGGTCCGCTGACGGTCAGTGGCGGCACGCTCAATGTGAGCAGCGCCAGCGGGGTGATCGCGACACTCAACGTCCCCACCGGCGGTACGCTCAACCTTGGGGCGGGTGCGACGATCACCACACTTAACATTACCGGTGGCACGGTGCATATCACGGGAACGGGCGTCAGTGTTGGAACACTGGTCGCCAACGCGGGCACGCTGGAGGCAGCCACCAATTCCCTGGCGGTGACCACCCAAGCCACCGTGGCCGGGATCTTGCTCTCGGGCACAGCCATCACCCTCAGTGGTGCGAACGTCATCGCCCCGGACTCGGGCAACCACCGCGGGGTCGCGGCTGAAAGCGGTACCCTGAGCTTTGCCGCCACCGGACTTGACGCGGCTATTGGCATTTCCCAGCCCGGCACTCCGGCGCTCCCTGCCACGGCAACCTTCAGCGGTGGCGGAGTGTGGGCCATGCACGGCGGTGCGGCTTCGGATATCAACAATTATTACGGTGTCGATAACCACGCATTCCATTATATCCAGGTGCCTTCGGGAGATTTCAGTATCGTCGTGCACGTCACCGGTGCGACCAATGCGAGTGCCGGGCTGATGGCCCGCGATAGCCTGTCGGCCCATACTGGCAACTCCGCCGGAATTTGGACTGGCATGTCGGCAACGTGCATCAACGGCGCGTTCACCGCACCAGGAGTTTCCACACCAAGCAATCCCTGGCTGATGGTCACGAAATCCGGCAATGTGGTTACGACCTATTATAGCAGCGACGGAACGAACTATACACAGGCACTGCAGCAGGATTATTCGACGAATCCGTGGGGGGCGACCACCTATGTGGGTTTGGATCTGGCCAACACCTCCGGCACGGTGGGCACCGCCGTCGGCACCTTTGACAACGTGAACTTCATGGGCACCGCTTCGATGCCTTATCTGAGCTACACGGATCTGGATCTGAGCGGCGGGGCGCTGGCGAACGTGGGCTGCAAGGTCAACCTCGGCAAGCTGACCATCAACACGGCGGTGCAACCCGATGGCGCCTATAATGCCAGCAACACGCCGGGGTCTGTCAGCGGCAGCGGCGCGCTCATCATCGGCGACAACTCGGCCACGGTCACCCTGGGCAATCTCAGCCAGGTTTACGATGGCAGCGGCAAAACGGCCACTACCGGAACCACTCCTTCCGGACTCACGGTGAATGTGACCTACAACGGATCCGCCATCGCGCCGGTCAATGCCGGCAGCTACATCACAAGCGCGGTCGTCGCGGACCCCTACTATTCGGGTTCGGCCATGGGGACACTCGCGATTGCCCAGGCTCCGGCCACCGTGACCCTCGGCAACCTGAACCAGCACTACGACGGCACCCCCAAACCGGTCACCGTAACCACCACGCCTTCGGGCATCGCCGTGACCGTCACCTATAACAACGGCGGTGTCATTTCCACCACCGCGCCAAGCGCGGTGGGCAGCTACCCGGTGGTGGCAACTGTTAGCAACACCAACCATACGGGCACCGCCTCGGCAACGCTGGTGATCACTGTGGCCACGCCCTACGACAACTGGGCGGCGACCTACCTGCCAGCCGATGTCTCGAACCCCGCTGCCGACTATGACGGCGACGGCATGACCAACTTCCAGGAATATGCCTTCGGCCTCAATCCCACCAGCGGTGTGTCGTGCAACCCGATCACCCAGTTGCCCGACCCGCTGACCGGCGTATTCAAATACACCCGCCGCGCCACCCCGGCCACCACCGGAGTCACCTACACCGTGTTGACCTCGTCAAACCTGGTATCCTGGGTGCCGGATGCCGGGTCGGTACCTGAATCGTTCACTACGGATGGCAACGTCGAAACGGTGACGTTCACGCTCAGCAACACCCCGATGTTCGGCAAGTTGTTCGTGCGTGTGGACGCCACCCAGCCATAAGGCCGGGCCAACCATTGCCAGCGAATTCGCCGGGGTCGCGGATGCAAGTCTGCGGCCCCGGTTTGTTCCGGGCCGGGAACAGAACATGCACAGCCAGGTCCGCTGATCCTCAAAACCGAAATGAATTGAACAGGAGAAAACAGAGAACTGAGGACCGAAGGATTTGTCATCTCCTCACTTGCTCCTGAGCCACGATCGCGCCTTGCCGTTTTTCCGCACCCATGGCTTGCACGTCGAGTGGTAAGAGAGGCTTGTCTCTTGCTCACGTAGGGAAACCTCCTTCCCACACGCCCCAGCATGCACTTGGCGACTGAATTGCCGGAGGAGGCCCCCACGGCACTCCGGATCAAGCCCGAAATGGCCTCACCCAAAGGCCGCCGCTGCCGTGCCGCCAGCATCTTCGCCGTCTCTAGCACATCGTCTGCCAAGTTCAATGTGGTTCTCATGCCCGAAAGCATCACGCATCAGTCGTCAAACCCTTTTGTAGCGCGCACGGAATGCTCAATCGCTTTGGGTCCCACGTTTCGGTGAGGGCCGCCATGCGCATCAATGTTCCACTCCCGAATGGAGGCCAGCACCGCCGCGGGTTGTTCAGAAGGATTTCGCCCATCCGCCTGGCGCAAAACGACAACAAGAAAGACGCAAAAGGACAACGACAGGAATCCGGCGATTGGGCATATTCCTTTTCCGGCAGCTCGTTCCGGGCGCCATACAGGCGCCTGTCAAGGCATCCGCCGCAGCTCACGGGAGTGGCCTCAGCGTTCCAACTATCAACACCCAAGCACAGACCCCCACCCGTCAAAAACACCCAAACCAAACCGCTCTAACAACAATATGCGACCTAACAAAACAATGAATCGATTCCTCCTCGCCCTCGTGGCGTGCGCCGCAATAAGTCCCGGCGTGGCGCAAGCCAGCCTGATCACCCAGACCAACGCCAGTGGCGACGTGAGCGGCTTTACGGTCAGCGCCACCGATCTCGTCAACCTAGGCAGTTCCTCCTTGAGATCGGCGACGCGCTCCCACGCTCCCATGCACGGCAACGCGGGTGATGTCGGATACCATCATTTCACCAAACTCTGACCCTCGCACGCGATTTTTGCCAATTCCATGCATGAATGAACGTCCACCAACCCGTATGCTCGCATCGTTGACCAAAGACTGATTCCATGAAACGAAAACTGTTATTCCTCGCCGGCACCATCTTCGCCGGCCTCACGCTTCACGCCTCCGCCCAGTATCCCGGCTGGCAGCATGAGGGCTCGCTGTTTATTCTCACCACGCCCGAGGGGGCGGACTTGCCGGCAGGCGCCGCGGAAGCGAACTTCCCGCTGCTGGTGCGCCTCAACAAGGGGAACTTTGATTTCAGCCAAACCAAGTCCAAAGGCGAGGACCTGCGGTTTTCCGCCGCCGGCCGGCCGCTGGCCTATCAGATAGAAGAGTGGGATGCGGCCAACGGCCGCGCCAGCGTGTGGGTGAGGATTCCGCGGATCCAGGGCAACGCGCGGCAGGAACTCAAGGTGCATTGGGGCAAGGCCGATGCCGCCGGCGAATCCAACGGTGCCGCCGTGTTCAGCGCCGACAACGGCTACGCCAGCGTCATCCACATGAACGAGGCGCTCAAGGATGAAACCGGCACGCTCAAACCGGCGGAAGCCGGCACCACCGTGCCCCCCGGCGTGATCGGCACCTGCCGGCATTTCATTGCGGGCAATGGTATCAAGTGCGGCAACAACCTCACGACGTTTCCCGTCGGTGCCGACCCGCACTCGTCTGAAGGTTGGTTTCGCGCCGAGGTGGCAGGCACCAACGTTCTTGGCTGGGGCAATGAGGCGAAACAGGGGAAAGTGGTGATGAGTTTGGCCAGCCCGCCACACCTCAGGATGGAGTGCTACTTTTCAGGTGCGGATGTTGAAAGTGCGGGCACTCTGCCCCTGGCGCAATGGGTGCACGTGGCCCACACCTACAAGAACGGCGATTCGCGAGTGTATGTGAATGGCGTGCTCGACGGTGTCTCAACCTCTGCCGCCGCCCCACTGGCCATCAAGCAACCCGCCGCCATGTGGATTGGCGGCTGGCAAAATAACTTCAACTTTGCCGGCGATATTGACGAGGTGCGCATTTCCAAGGTTGCCCGCTCGGCCGGGTGGATCAAATTGCAATATGAAAACCAAAAGCCGCTTCAAACCCTGGTGGGTGGCTTGGTGCCGCCCGGCACTGCCTTTGAGGTCAAGCCTAACGAGATCAAGCTCGACGAAGGCAAGAACCTGACCGTCACCGCCCAGGCCGGCGGGGCCCAGAAGATCTCTTGGATCGTGAAACGCGATGGCGCGGATACCATTGTGGCGGTGGACCAGTTAACCTATCACTTCGATGCGGGCCGGGTGGTGGCCGACACCGATTTTGTACTGCAATTCAAGGCGGTCTATCCGAATGAGGTCAAAATCGCCAATCTTGCCGTGAAGATCAAGGAGACGATTCCCGAGCCGGTGTTTTCCCTCAGAGGCCCCGCCACTTGGAATGGCCGCGATGTCATCGAAATCAGCCCGAACATCGCCAATCTTGCAGCGATGCAAGCCAAAGGTGCCGGCAATTTGAAATACCTTTGGAGCGTGTCCGGCGGCGCCGTGATCAAGGAAGTCGCCCCGGACAAACTCATCCTCAAGCGTTCGCAATGCAGCGGCAGGATCACCGTCAAGTTAACACTTAACAATGGCGGCGCGGATTATTCCGCGACGACGGACATCGTGGTGAGCGAACCGAAGCAGGATCCCTGGGTGCAGCGCACGCCGGCCAAGGATGAGCAACCCGAGGACAATCAGTTCTATGCCCGCGACGACAAGAACGAGGGTACGTTGTTCTATAATGGCAAGTTGGACCAGCCCGCCGAAGCGGTGTTCCTCAAGTTGTATGCCGACGACAAGCTCATCAAGACGGAATCCAAAAAGCCCGCAGCGGACAAGAGTTATGCCTTTGCCTTCAAACTCAAGCCGGGACTCATCCACTACCAAGTCGAGTTAGGCACCCAGACCGGTGCCACCGAAAAGGTGGTCAAAACCGCGAAGAATTTGGTGTGCGGCGACGCTTACCTTATTAACGGCCAATCGAATGCCGAAGCCACCGGGCCTAACAACGGGCCGGACGAGGATCCGGTCACGCCTGCCAGCGAGTGGATCCGTAGTTATGGCAACCAACTGGAAGGAACGACCCGCGGCGGTTGGGGCAACGCGGTGCGCACGCATATCTGGGGCAAACCGAATTATGGCTGCCACCAGATCGGCGCCTGGGGGATGGAACTGGCCACCAACCTGGTGGCCAAATACAGCATGCCAATTTGCATCCTCAACGGGGCTTATGGCGGCACCCCGATCTGGCAGCACCAGCCCAATTCCACCAATCATTTTGATACCAGCGGCGAGTTCTATCACAGCCCGTACAAGATCTATGGTGGCTTGCTCACGCGCGTGACCGCGGCCAAACTGACCCATGGCATCCGCGGCGTATTCTGGCACCAGGGCGAAAACGACAGCGGCGCGGGGGCCCCCACCGGTGATTGGAATTACAAGTCCTATCAGCAATACTTCATGGACATGGCGGCGGCCTGGAAGCAGGACTATCCGAACATCAAAAACTACTATGTCTATCAGGTCTGGCCGCTGCCCTGCAGCATGGGCCCCAAGGATGACGGGGTCCGCGAGGCGCAACGGACCTTGCCCAAGCTCTTTTCCAACCTGCGGGTCATGTCCACCATCGGCGCCGCTTCCGAACATGCCGGGCGCGGTGCCTGCCATTTCGATCTGGCAGGTTATAAGAAGTTTGCGGACTTCATGAGCCCGCTCGTCGAGCAGGACCACTATGGGCTGAAGCCGACCCAAGCGGTCACCGCCCCCAACCTCAAGCGGGCATGGTTCACCACTGCCGCCAAGGATGAGATTGCGCTGGACTTCGGCCAGCCGATGATCTGGACCGACGAGGCGAGGAAAAACCTGTACCTCGACAACCAACCGGCTGCCATCAGCAGCGGCCGCGCCTCCGGCACCGGCATCACCCTCAAGCTCGCCAAGCCATCAAGCGCCGCCCAAATCACCTATTTGACCGGGCGCGACTGGGATGGCAAGCCCGGCAACCTGCTCTTCGGGGCGAACAAGATTGCCGCGCTCACGTTCTGCGACGTCGGGATCGCATCGTCCGCCACGGCCGAACCCGCGCGGCTCCATTTCGAGCCGACGCTGGAGTCGATGAAACAATATGAGACACCGGAATGGTATGCGGACGCCAAATTGGGCATCTACATGCACTGGGGACCGATGAGCATTCCCGGCGTGGCCACCACCTGGTATGCCCGCTGGATCTATGAGCAGGGCTGCGAGGGCAACAAATATCATGTCGCCACCTACGGCCATCCGTCGAAGTTCGGCTACAAGGACATCTGCAAACTGTTCAAGGCTCCCAAGTTCGATCAGGCCCAGGCGGATCGATATGTCAAACTCTACAAACAGGCCGGTGCCCGCTATGTGGTGCCGGTCGCAGTCCACCACGACAATTTCGATATGTGGGATTCGAAATACCAACCGCGCTGGAATTCGGTGGCCACCGCCGGCAAGGACGTCGTCGGCATGTGGCGCAAGGCCGTTGACAAGGAGGGCCTGCGCCTGGGCGTGGCCTCGCATTTCGCCAGAACCTATCGCTGGCTGCAGACGTCACATGGCTCCGACGGATCGGGGCCGATGGCCGGCGTGCCTTATGACGGCCAGGACCCGGCATACGCCGATCTTTATGGCGAAAAATGGAATGACACGAATTTCTGGTATGAACAACGCAGCGACGTCGGCCCGCCGGCCTTCGAGAAGAATTTCGAGGACCGCCTGCGGGACCTGATGGACAAGTATCACCCGGACCTCTACTACACCGACGGCGGCATCCCGTTCAAGCAGGCCGGCCTCAACGTGCTGGCGCATTTCTACAATGCCAACCAGCAATGGAACAACGGCAAGCTGCAGGCCGTGGCCACCATCAAACTCGACTGGACACCCAATATCGCCGTCCAGAATTACGAATTCGGTTATCCCGAGAGTGTCCAACATTACCCGTGGCAGTCGGACAAGACGATGGGCGCCGATTGGTATTGGATCCGCAATGCCACCGAGCGCTACATGCAGGTAGGCAATGCCATCCATATGCTCATCGACACCGTCAGCAAGGGCGGCAACCTGCTCCTGAATGTGCCCCTCACGCCCGAGGGCGAACTTGAACCGGTAACGATCACCTTTCTAACGGAGATGGGAAAATGCCTCGATCGCATCGGCGAGGCAATCTTTGCGACCCGCTGCTGGGTGCTCGCCACCGACGGCGATGGCGGCATCCGTTTCACCCGCAGCAAGGACAACACCACCTTGTATGTCATCAACCAGGGATGGTCCAATGATCAGGTGGTGGTCAGGACCCTCGGCGCGTCGCGCATTGACCTGAATACCCTGACCGGCGTATCTATGTTAGGTTCTGCCGAGAAGCTGACCTACACCCAGGACGCCGGGGGACTCGCCATCAAGGTTGGCAAGCCACCCTTCGAGTCGCCCGCCTACGCCTTCAAGCTGACCTTCAGCGGCCAGATTCCCAAACTCAAGTAACAATCTGAAGGATGGGGTTTATACAGTCCTGATGGGTTGCTGGTGAAAGCAGTGTCATGCACCGCCCTTGCCGGATCGGTCCAGATTGATTATGGTTGCAGCCATGCCCGCCTCGCTCGCCCCACTGCTCAAACAATTCTTTGGCTACGACAGCTTCCGTCCGCTGCAACGCGAGATCATGGAAGCGACGCTGGCCGGGCGCGATGTGCTGGCGATTCTGCCCACCGGCGCCGGCAAATCGATGTGTTTCCAACTCCCCGCGCTGGCCCGCGACGGGCTCACGCTGGTGGTATCTCCGCTCATCGCCCTGATGAAAGACCAGGTGGATGCGCTCACCGCAAGCGGGGTGCCGGCCACCCTGCTGAATTCGTCCATCCAAGGTGCGGAGGCCCAGCGCCGCCGCGCGGCCCTCGCCCAGGGCGAGTACAAACTCCTCTACGCCGCGCCGGAACGCGTGATGACCGAGGGTTTCCTTCAGGACCTGCAGCGCTGGAACGTGGCGCTCATCGCCGTCGATGAAGCCCACTGCATCAGCGAGTGGGGCCACGACTTCCGCCCGGAGTATCGCCAACTCGCCCAGTTGCGCGAGCACCTGCCGGGCGTGCCGTTCCTGGCGCTCACCGCCACAGCCACCGCCCAGGTCCGCCGCGACATCGCCCAGCAACTCCACCTGCATCAGCCCGAGTTGTTTCTCGCTAGCTTTAATCGACCCAACCTCGGCTATACCGTCCTGCCCAAACAAAAGGCCACCCGCCAGGTCTTCGAGTTCATCCGCGAGCGACCCAGCGAATCGGGCATCGTCTATGTGCAGTCGCGCAAGAGCGCCGAAATCCTCGCCGCCGCCCTCGCCGCCGAAGGCATCAAGGCGGTGGCCTATCACGCCGGCCTGCAACCCGAAACGCGCGTCGCCAATCAGGATGCCTTCATTCACGATGAGGCGCGCGTCGTGTGCGCCACCATCGCCTTCGGCATGGGCATCGACAAACCCGACGTGCGCTTCGTCATTCATGCCGACCTGCCGAAAAACCTCGAGGGCTACTATCAGGAGACCGGCCGCGCCGGCCGCGACGGCCTGCCCGCCGAATGCGTGCTGTTGTATTCCCGCGGTGATTTGGTTAGAAACTTGAAGTTCCTCGAGGACATGACCGATCCCAAGGCGGCCGACATTGCCGCTCGCCAGATGCGGCAGATGGCCGACTTCGCGGAAGGCAGCGAGTGCCGCCGCGCCGCTTTGCTAGATTATTTCGGCGAGCGCTGGCCCGGCGACAACTGCGGCGGCTGCGACGTGTGCCTGCAACCGCACGAAACATGGGACGCCACCACCCAGGCGCAGAAACTTCTCAGTTGTGTGTTTCGCATCAAACAAAAGGGTGGCTTCAGCACCGGCCTCAACCACGCGGTGGAAGTGCTCGCCGGTGCCAACACCGAAAAAATCCGCAACTGGGGCCACGACCAGCTAAGCACCTATGGCATCGGCAAGGACACCCCGCGCGACCAGTGGACGCTGTTAGGCCAGCAGCTCATCCGGCTCGGCTACCTAACCGCCAGCCCCGACATCTATCGAACACTCACCCTCTCGCGCACCGGCCTCGATGCGTTGATGCAACGCACCCCGATCATGCTAACCCGCGCGCCCCATCAACAAATCGGTGCCGCCGCCAGCACCGCCAAGGTTTCACGGGCCGGTAACATCGCCTGCGACGAAGCGCTGTTCGCCGAGCTCCGCACGCTGCGCAAGGACCTCGCCGACGCGCGCGGCGTGCCGCCCTATGTGATCTTCGGCGACGTCAGCCTGCGCCACATGGCGCGCCGCTATCCGGTCACCGACGGCGCCTTTCTGGCCATTCCCGGCGTCGGCAGCCAAAAACTCGCCGACTTCGGCACGGCGTTCCAGCAGGCCATCGCAAGTTGGCTGGCGGGCCACGAGCCCCTGCCCTTCCCGCCGGACGATACGCCGCCCAAGCCCGCGCCCAAAATGAAGAGCGAGGGTGTGCTCAATGCATCGGTACTGGAAACCCTGCGGCTCTTCCGCAGCGGCAAATCCCCGCAGGAAATTGTTGCCCTGCGCGACCTCTCGGCCAGCACCATCGCTCAACATTTCGCCAGCGCCATCGTCAGCCGCGAACTCCAGGCCGAGCCCCTCGAGTTCTACAGTGCTGAGGAAGCGCAACTCATCGACCAAGCTGCCGCCGAGCATGGCTACGAACGGCTAGCCCCCCTCCACGAAGCCCTCGGCGGCAGCATCACCTACGACAAGCTCCACCTCTATCGGGCATTCAAGCAGCGCGACCAGATCCCGCCACCGACCCCGCCGTGAAGCACCACAGCCGCCGGCTTCTGCGGAAAAACTGGAATCTCAACCTGGCGTCCATGGCGGCCCGGCGGAAACTCCGTTAATTTACGCCGCCCTTCCCACTGCCGGCACCTTGTCGGACATTCTGGGCTTAAATCAGCTGCAATTCTTATTCCCGTAAGCGAAATTCACAAATTTGATTTCATTTGTAGCCATCATTATGAAATAATAAT